>WSSedB1CaDRAFT_10000150_pt1 | contig 34847 bp, 31 predicted proteins | sample WetSurSB1Cattail_FD_9460 | JGI IMG/M metagenome (IMG submission 9460)
TCCTTTTGCGGCTCAAACAGGGATGTGGTGGGGTTGTAAACGTTGCCGAGGATATTGACACTCTTCGGGTCGGGGGGAACGAAGAGTACATCTCCGCCGGCAAGCTCGACATCATAGGGACTCCCCTTGAGTTTCTCCGGGGCAGCAAGTTTGATAATCATCCGCCCCTCGGCCTTTTTCGTCTTGAGAATCGCTATGCTGCGCTCGAGCCCTTCCAGTGTCGCCTTGGTAGCCTCCAGTTCTTCCTTGGATGCAGAGGTGGAAAGGCTGGTCGTCTTTTTGCTGAGTATGTCCTCCTGGGCACGGATCAGGGCCTCGTCCATCCGCTGCTGCTGTAGTTTTCGGACGGTTTCGCGCGTGAATTTCGCCCCTTTGGGATAGGCCTTGTCGGTAAAACCGCTAGCGCGGGCTATCACGGCACTGAGCCGCTCCCCCTTGTAGATCGGGTAGACACCGGGAAAGACGAATTCCCCGGAAAGCGTGACATAACGGTCCTTTGCCTCTGTCCAGTTGGGGATACGCCGCACGATCAGCTCGTCGAAAGGCTCAAGCGTCAGGTTGTGTTCAGTGTTCCCTTGTAAGGCCTCTTCCAGGTTGATCACAATCGGTTCCTGCTGCGCCTTATCCTTCACGATACGAAAACGGCTGATTTCGGCGCTCTTCAAATATGCCGCCGCATTGGGATTACCGGCCTGAAGCAGCAGATCGCGCACGGTCATGCCCTTGAGCAGCGGATAATCGCCGGGGTCCTGCACCTCGCCGCTAGCCCGGACATACACCTTTTCCTGGAGTTCCCATTTGCTGAACAGCTTGATGGTGTCGAACTCCTTGATCTCGACATCCTGGCCAGGATCGCCCGCCAAGGCCTTTTCCAGGTCAAGCAGAATCTTGCGCGGCTCAAGATTAGGAGGGTAAAGTCGGGTAACCTCGATAGTTGACGCATATTCGGGAAGCAGGAGCTGGTGGTTCAGCACGGAACTGATCCTGATGCCCGGCTTCAGGGCATAGAAGCCCGGGCGCTCCAGATGCCCCTCCAGTTTGAAGTGATTGCGGAGCAGGCTGTTGATGGGGAAGACTTTGACGATATCCATATCCTGGACAGGTATGTTGTTTGCCAGTTCATCAAAGGTTTTGCCGGAGGAGGTGGGATCCAGGTTAAGGTCGATGACCTGCTTATTTTGATTGGCGATCACCCGTGAGATTTGGACTCGCTGGAGATAGCCGGTGGACGCAACCCCCTCAGCAAGAGCCAGCAACTCCCGTAAGGTGGTCTCGTTCTTCAGTTCGTAGATGGCCGGCCGCCTCACCATTCCCGCAACGGCAGCAATACGCCCGATCACCGGTACAAAGATGGTGTCACCGGATGCAACGCGGACATCCTTGCGCTTATCACCGGTCATGAAAAAATCGTACAGGTCGATGACCTCATCGGGCTTGCCCATGCGGCGAATCTTAATGTTCCGGAGGCTGCCGTTCTTGGTCGGACCACCAGCCGCTGCCAGAGCGTTCAGAACACTAGCCAGAGAGCTGACCGTGTAGTCGCCTGGCGCATTGACCTCTCCAATCACCGAGATTTTGTTGGTGCGCAGCTTACCCATGTTGACAGCCAGATCAAAGTCGCGGAAGACTTTGGCCAGATGCACACGGAAAACATCAGGCAGTTTACCAAAAGGCAACCCGGCAACCCTGACCGGTCCTACCCTGGGGAGGATTACCTCGCCACCGCTACTGACGACGAGCTCATAGCTCCCCTCAATGCTCCCCCAGGCCGTGACAACGATTGAGTCGCCGGAACCGACCAGGTAGTCGGGGCTGACCTGAACATCGATCTGCGGCAGCAGGGACAAGTTTTGAAAATAGTTATAGCCGAACTGAGTCATGGCTCGAGCCGGGTTTTCATCTGAAATTTCAGCAGCTTCTACGATCTCATCGGCACTGATCAGCTTTTCGATCGGAGATGGTGTGATCTTTTCTTTTTTTACGCGTTCCCTTACCTCTCCCGGTTCCCTTGCTTCTCCCTGCTCCTGCTCTTTCAATTCCTTGGATTGTGCTGGTGCTGCCTCCTCGGATCTGAGCTTGGCCTTCTCGGAATTGAGAAGCTTGGGGAGGTCGGTGCTGGGAAAAATCGACGTGGTTGGCGCAAACTGCGGCGTTGGTGCGGAAGATGAAAAAGGTGAGGCGCTACTCTCGGTTTTCTTAAGCAAGTCTTCATCAGAAGTAACGGCGGCTAAACAACAGATCGGCATAAACATGACAACGAGGACGATGAACACGCTTACGGGATGAAATGGTATTTTCACAGATATCCTCTAAACTTAAGTATGAATTAAAACCGGATGGTATGATGACATCTTACCTTTGAGCCTCATTGGTTCAAATGATAACAAAGCCTATTAAAAACACAAATGAGGTGCGCACTTAAATTCAGAAATCGATTACTTTGCAATTAATAACTATTTAAAATAATTACAAACATAATTGCGCAGACAATCTTAGCTTTCCGGAAAACCATGTTTACAATTGCAATTTACACATTTTTCAATATAGTCATATTGGTTTACAAAAGTTAATTTGTAATAATTTTATTTTAGCCATGCAGCTTACTTTTATACGGTTACCCGCTCCAACAATGCCAAAAGCCTGATAGACTCATTAGAAATTAGTTTATTTCAAAATCCGTGCTTCTTTTATGAGGTTCACATACACAGCCCCGCCTGCCACGATCCGGGCGGTTTCTTATGTTGCATGAAATAGTGTAAATGATCAGCTGGAGGACGATAATGAGTATTCGTTTTTTGTCGCGTAGAGTGAAACTATTTCCGGTTCTTGCCGCCATATCACTGCTGCAGGTCCTGTTTTGCGGCCCTGTGGAAAGCATGGAGCCTGCATCGAACAATATCCCGCTCGATAGCCCCGTTTATTTGTATCTGGACAAATTGATCGGCATGGGCTTGGTCACCTCCGATATACGCGGCATTAAACCGTATTCCAGAGCTGAAGCAGCTCGAATGACCCTGGAGGCAGAACAGAATCTTCCAAAACTCGAAGGGCAAAAAAACGCTCAATTTGCCACCGAGCTTGTGCAGTTGGTCAAGCAAGCCACTCCCCGCGAAGTATCCATTAAGACAGGCAACGAAGAAGTTCCCGTTTTTTCAGTCAACCCGGTCGCATCGGCGCGCCTGCGCTCCGTATACCTTGACGGAGCCGCCCGCAGTTACGAGCGCCCCGTGCATGATCCGGGCAATGATGGCGTGTTCGGTATCGGCTCCGGCTTACGGCCGGCTAACCGCTACCCCTCTCCTGCCCAGCAGCATGGAGTCGAGGGAACCCCGCTTCTGGAAGGGAATGAAGGCGCCCGCTACCTGAACAGGGAAAACGTGCAGTTCCAATTTTCCACCGAAGCCTTCCTGACTAAATACTCCTCCGCCCTGATCGAACCTCTTCTGTTGTATCAACAAACAGGCGCCACCCAGGTCTACGTGAATAAGCTCTATGTCAAGCTTGGCGGAGGCTTTGTAGAGCTCGAGGCCGGCCGGGATGCCGCTTGGCTCGGCCCTGGCAATCGCACAGCCATCACCCTGAGCAACAATCCCCGCAACCTGGATCTGGTGAAGCTGTCCAGCCCGGAACCCATAGCGGTTCCGTATCTGGGCGCGCTCAAATATGCCTTGCTCGTGTCGCGGCTGGACCGCAGCGAAACCAACGGCGTTGTACGCCAACCCTGGTTCTATGCGTTCAAACTATCCGTCAAACCGGCCAACTCCCTGGAAATTGGCTTGAACCTGGGACGCCAGCAGGGAGGCACGGGAGTGAAGAACAGCTTCGGCAGCGTTATCCGCGGCCTGGTGGGAGGCACGAATGATGACAACTCCAATAGCGTTGCCGGCTTCGACGTCCGGCTTCGGATTCCGGCATTGCGCAATATGGAACTGTACGGAGAACTCTCCGGGGAGGATTCCGCTTCCGCCTGGCCGATCGTGGAAAGCTACGTGGCGGGAATCTATCTGCCCAACCTGACATCAGATGGCCGCAATGAACTGCGTTTCGAATATTATTACGGCAATAACGTCCTTTCCACCAACGGCACCTTCCCGGAAGGCTACCTGAACCGCGGCATGAACCTCGGCCCTTTCCAGGGTGGAGCGGCGCAACAGTTCTTCCTCCGTCTCACGCACTTCTTTTCGGCACGCAACTACCTTTCGCTTGACTATATCCGCACCATTCGCGGCAACCAGGGAACTGTGAAGGTAAACAGCCAGGGCAACTTTGACCCGAATGGAACCATGCAATCAGAAGAGCGGTCCAATGCCGGAAGGATATCCTGGAGCTTCCCGCTGTCTAAAAGTCTGGACATGCACGCAATGTATGGATTCGAAAGAATCGATAATTTCAACCTCAGGAGCGGGATTAATCAAAACAACCATCTGGTCATGATCGACTTAGGGTTCAATTACTGAAAAACCAGTTCCGTGTGAAGAAATTATGGAATTTAGTTACTGTTCAGCAACTCGATTTATTAGGCTGCAACAGGCGCTTCATAACCCCTCCCTACCTCCCCTTAACTTCAAGGGGAGGAGTATCTGTCCACTCTTTATCCGGAATCAACTGCACCGCAACAAGATAAAAACTATCGTCTTAGTTTGTTTTGATTTCACAACGTGATACTATAAATCTTAGAGGAATATTGTTCGCCACCGATTACTCCAAGTGAAAGCAGGAGATCGCCATGAACCCCATCGAATGCACCATAAAGATAAAAGAGGAAGCACAGGCCCACTATGAACGGCTTGCAAAATCAGTTAGCGACAAAGAAATGAAGCAGATTTTCATCCTTTTAGCCGCGGCTGAAGAAGAGCATCTGCACATGCTCGCAAAAATGAAAGATCGTGTTAAAGTTAAATCTGACAATGGTTTCGGTCTGGATGAAAGTGTCTGCGCTTACAGACCGAGGATTGATTCGACCAACATTCGAGAATCACTATTGAATGACCCGGATGCATACCGGCACGTTTCCATGGAGGAGAAGGAAACCATCGGATTCTTTGAAAGACTGGCCAGTGGAACCAGCAATGAAACCATGAAAAAGCTTTGCCTGAGGCTCGCCAACCAGGAACGGAAACATCTCAGCAAAATCGAAAACATTTATTCGTTTGTCGAAACACCGTGGACCTATCTGGAATGGGGAGAATTCAGCAACATGAAAACGCTGTGATTCGATCATGTACAAGGCCCCCACAGATCTCAATGCTGGAGATCGAGTGTAGAAAACACTAACATTGAGAGGGCTCACCAATGTGAGCCCTCATTTAGTATTGAAAAACACATATTTACGGAATGCAGGGGGAATAGATCATGGAACCCAAGCTGCGCATGGTCCTGGCGGATCAGGAACTTCTCAAGTTTTATGAACAAATGTTTCTGGCGCGCGAATTTGAAGAGCGGTGTGCGGAGCAGTACACAAAGGGTAATATTACAGGCTTTCTGCACCTTTACAGCGGGCAAGAGGCGGTGGCCGTAGGCGCAACCGCTGGTTTGCATCACGATGATTATATCCTCTCGGCCTATCGTGAGCATGCCCAGGCGATTGTGCGGGGAGCAAAACCAAAGCGGGTCATGGCCGAACTGTTCGGCAAGGCCACCGGCATCTGCAAGGGAAAAGGGGGCTCCATGCACCTCTTTGACCCGGCAATCAATTTCATGGGGGGGTACGCTATCGTCGGCGGCCAGCTTCCCATCGCCGTTGGACTAGCCTTCGCAGCCCGCTACCGCGGCGAGGATCGCATCACCGCCTGTTTTTTTGGCGATGGCGCCGTCAATCAGGGTACCTTTCACGAATCTCTCAACTGGGCGCAGCTCTGGCAACTCCCGGTTCTGTTTATCTGCGAAAACAACTTCTACGGTATCGGCACCGAAGTTCACCGCTCCTCTGCCCTGGCCTCCATCCACCGCCGTACCTGCGGGTACGACATCCCCTCCGAAAAAGTTGACGGCATGGACGTAATCGCCATCTACAAAGCAGTCAAACACGCTGCCGAAAAGGTGCGCGAAAGCGGGCGTCCCTACTTCATCGAAGCCACCACCTACCGTTACCGCGGTCACTCCATGGCGGACCCGGGTAAATACCGCTCGTCCGCCGAACACGATCTTTGGAAAACCCGCGATCCCCTTCCCAACTACGCCAAACGCCTGATAGATGAAGGGATCACCACCCGCGAGGCACTGGATGCGATTGAAGCCCGCTACAAGACACTTGTGGATGATGCGGTAAAATTTGCCGAAGAATCACCTTGGCCGGAGGATAGCGAGGTTTACAACGATATCTATGTTTAGTTTAGGAAATTTGGGAGGGATTTCATGGCTGAGATGACCTATCGCGACGCAATCAATCTGGCCCTGAAGGAAGAAATGCGCCATGCCCCGTCTGTGGTTGTTCTGGGTGAGGACGTGGCACTGTACGAGGGGTCTTTCAAGGTAACCCGCGGCCTGCTAGCCGAATTCGGCGAAGAACGGGTCCGGGACACCCCCATTTCGGAAAACACTATTATCGGCGTATCCATAGGCGCGGCAATGGGCGGCCTGCGTCCGGTGGCGGAACTGATGACAGTCAACTTTGCCCTGCTGGCCATGGATCAGATCATCAACCACATGGCCAAGATCCGCTCCATGTTTGGCGGCCAAACATTTCTCCCCATGACGGTACGCATGCCGGGCGGTGGCGGAAGCCAGCTGGCGGCCCAGCACTCCCAGAGCCTGGAGACCTATTTCATGCATTGTCCCGGCCTACGGGTGCTCTATCCATCAACTCCCGCCGATGCCAAGGGGCTCTTGAAAAGCGCCATCCGCGACAACAACCCGGTTATTTTTCTGGAACACGAACTGCTCTACAACAGCAAGGGACAAGTACCCGAGGACCCGGAATTTCTGATCCCCATCGGCAAGGCAGAGATCAAACGGCTAGGTGAACAGGTCACCATTGTGTCCTATGCCCGCATGACTGTTCTGGCCCTGCAGGCAGCCGAAGAGCTGGAAAAGGAAGGGATTTCCTGCGAAGTCGTTGATCTGCGCAGCCTGGCTCCGCTGGATGAGGAGGCCATCCTCGGTTCGGTACGCAAAACCGGGCGGGTTGTGGTGGTGGAGGAATGCTGGCGCAACTGCGGACTGGGAGCTGAAATTACCTCCCGTATATTCGAAAAGTGCTTTGATTCTCTTCAGGCTCCCGTTAAACGTGTTTCGGGTCTGGATGTCCCCATGCCCTACTCGCGAAAGATTGAAAAAATCTGTATTCCCGATAAGGAAAGTATCGCTCAGGCGGTGCGCGACGTGGTTTCGGGCAGATATTAAATACTTTTTTCCAGTATCCTTCCACAACTCCCTTGCCCCCGCATCGAGATAGGGGAGTTTTTCTGTGCTATGCTTTTCAAATAATTAGATAGAGACATTGCAGGCCCATCGTCACGACGCAGGCGAAAATGGAGGGAAACCGTATGGCAACAGAAATAACCATGCCCAAATTGTCGGACACCATGACTGACGGGCAGTTCGTCTGCTGGCGCAAGAATGTGGGTGATCGAATCGAGCGGGGCGACATCATCGCCGAGGTGGAAACGGACAAGGCAGTCATGGAACTGGAAGCCTTTGCTTCAGGCATCCTCATCAAAACCATGGCCAAGGAAGGAGAAACCGTTCCGGTCGGAACGGTGCTGGGGCTGATCGGTGAACCGGGAGAAATGTCGCAGGCAGCCGAGGCACCGCCACCGGAAGCAAAAGCAGAGCCTGATACAGCGCCTGACATGGAAACGGTGGAACTGGCAAGACCGGTTTCGCCAACGCCTGCCACGCAACCGACACCTTCCATACAACCAACGCCTGTCACAGAACCGGCGCCGGTCCATGAAGCCCCGGAACAGGAAAAGGCATCGCCGATGGTTCGGCGCATGGCCCGCGAGCAGGGCATTGATCTTGGCAAGGTGCGGGGTAGCGGTCCGGAGGGGAGGATCACCCAGGAAGATCTGCAGCATTTCGTGGCCGGTCTCCAGACCAAGCCGCAAATCCCGGCCGACGCTCCCATGCAACCGGAAGAGGAGGTAAGACAAGTTCCTCCCGGCGTGGAAGAAACGGTCAAAACTACAGCAGCACCCAGCGCCATGAGACGAGCCATTGCCAACGAAGTAACCCGTTCGTGGAATGAAATACCCCACTTTTTCGTCACCATGGAAATCGGCATGGGTGCCTGCCGTGAAATCGTTGAAGAACTGAAAAAGAGCGGGCAGCACATCGGTTATCATGCACTGACTATCAAGGCGTGCGCCACTGCCCTTGAACATTTCCCCCTGCTCCTGACGGCAAGCACTGCGTCCGCTGACGACATCGCGATCAGCTTTGCCGTCTCCCTGCCCGACGGATTGATGATGCCGGTTATCAGGGAGTGCCAACGCCTTTCTCTACTCGAAATAGCGCATGAAGCATCCCGTCTCGCTGAGAAGAGTCGCGCCGGAAAACTGTCGGCAACGGAAATGACCGGCGCGCGCTTCTCCCTGTCAAATCTGGGGATGTATGGTGTGGATGAGTTCAATGCCCTGATCATGCCGGGACAGACGGCCATTCTGGCGATGGGAGCGGTAACGGAACGCCCTGTGGTACAAAAGAGGCAGATTGTAAGTGCACCAACCATGCGGGTCACCCTGTCGTGTGATCACCGTGTGATAGATGGCGCCTATGCAGCCGCATTTTTGGCGGAATTGCGCAGCATTCTGGAGCAGCCGGTTGCACTGCTGATTTTGAGGTAAAAACAGCAAAAGGCTGCTCCACTCGGAACAGCCTTTTGCTTACACCATTTCATTCATCAAGAAAGTTTCAGCTCACTCAGGACACTTCTTCCTCAAGCGGAGTTTCGTCCGCATTCTCATCGGCTGCTTCTTTGGCCTTCTCCAGTTTGCGCTGTTTCTTCTCTTCCTGCTTTTTAGCTTTTTCCAGCTCTTTCTGCCGTTTCTGAAATTGAAAATTTGGTTTTGCCAAAGGTGACTCCTCGTAAAATGTTGTTTACCGAATAGAAAACAGATATCCGGATTTGTTCGCGCGATCTAGTGTTCTGCAACTGTTCGGGCCTTTGTCAGTTCACGATAGACATTCACCGGAAGCGGACGTCCTTCCTTGAGCTGCAAAACAGACAGATGCAGATGACTCGGGGAGCGATGTTTTGCAGCATTATAACCGCTGCGCCCCACGATAGCAAGCTGATCCCCCGGCTTGACGATTTCACCCAACTTCGCAAACAGGTCTCTGTTATGGGCATAGTAGACCAGCAGATCATTGGCTGGGTCGTAAATCCAGAGATACTTTCCGCCGCGCAGGCTGCTGCCTTGCTTCCATTCCCGCTCCAGCGCCACCACGATCCCACCGGTCAGCGAAAGCACCTTGACCGGTTTCCCGCTGCGATCATCCAGGCTATCCTGGTTGCGGTCGTGGATAAAGATATCAAAAGCTGGGTGCCCGCCGTGACGGTTGCCACTGAAATAATTGTAACCCGAGGAGATATAACCTTTGTTCCGTCCACCGGTAATGGCGCGCGCATCATAACCGGCCAGGGGAAATACCCAGGTATCTTTCCGGTAATCGGTTCCGCCCTTTCGGTAATATTCGGCGCGCAACTCGACCAGCAGACGTTTCGACTCGTTTCGGGCCGCTTCCCTGCCGATTTTCCCATCCCGCACCAGGGTGTTCAAGGAATTAAAACGCTCGGCAGCGGATAATGAGGGAACTGTTGGACTTGTCTTGACCGGAGATTCCGTCAGTTCGGCCAGATCAGGCTGACCGGCGGCTAGTGCAAGATGGGTAAAAACAGTTACAATACAGAAAACAACGGGCAGCAACGTACGGCAAAGAAGGTTCACGGGATATCCAATGGGCAGGAAAATGGTCGCAAATTGCAACGTAAAAGCATATCATCCCGTTAGTAGCGATACAATACAATTACAGATGACTGGAACGGCTCATGCAAATTTCCAAAAAAAATATTCTCGCGTTTCTCAAAACACAGGATGGAGCAATACACTTCGCCGGGATCCTGCGCGAGTTCGGCGGCCGTCACGTCAAGCACGAGTTGAAACGCATGCTGGATGACATGGCTGCGGACGGTGAACTGGTCAGGTTCAAAGGCAACAGCTATGCCCTGGCAACGGCGGTGAAAAGCATTCGTGGAAAGCTTTCCACCCACCGCGACGGTTATGGCTTTGTCACCCCCGAGGGCGGCGGTGAGGACATTTTCATCCCTCAGCGATATATGAAAAGCGCCATGCATGGCGACACCGTTGAGGTGCGCGCCGAGCAAAGCCGCATGGGGGGCGGCAAACAGGAGGGGCGCATCACCACCGTTGTTGAGCGAGCCAGCAGCCGCATTGTGGGGCGTTACGAGGAGACGCGCCGCGGCGCCATCGTCATACCCGAAGAGACACGCCTCAACATGGTGATCGCCATCCCTCCAAAAGGGCGCGCCATGGCCGAAGACGGGCAGCAGGTGGTGGTGGAAATGAGCTCCTACCCCATCGGCGGACGACTGGCCGAGGGGCGAATCGTGGAAGTGCTGGGCTGGCCCGATGATCCCGAAGTTGAAGTACAGTCGGCCATTCGCCGTTTCGAACTGCCGCACGTCTTTGGCAAGGATGCCCTGGCCGAGGCCGAGGCAACTCCCGAAACCGTTTCAGCGGAAGATCTTGCAGGACGCACGGATCTGCGTTCCCTGCCAACGGTGACTATTGACGGTGAAACCGCCCGCGATTTCGATGACGCCGTCTCCCTGCGGAGCGAGGGAGACAAATTCCGCCTGTGGGTCTCCATCGCCGATGTATCTCACTATGTCAAGCCGGGCAGCGCCCTGGACCGTGATGCCTACCTGCGCGGCACGTCGGTCTATTTTCCGGACCGCTGCATCCCCATGCTGCCGGAGCGGCTCTCCAACGGCATCTGCTCGCTCAATCCGCAGGTTGACCGTCTGACCATGACTGCCGAAATGCTTTTTGACAAAAACGGCATCATGCTGGAATCCTCCTTCTACCCCAGCATCATCAAAAGCGCGGCCAGACTGACCTACACCCAGGTGAAACGGATCATCGTGGATGAGGACGAAGATACTGCCGAAACTTACCAAACGCTGACGCCGATGCTGCTGGAGATGAAGGAACTGGCCCTGATCCTGATGGCGATGCGCAAGAACAGGGGCAGCATCGACTTTGACCTGCCCGAGTCCGAAATCATCATCGGACTGACCGGACTGACCGAGGATATCATCCGCGCGGAACGCAACCTGGCCCACCAACTGATCGAGGAGTTCATGCTGGCCGCCAACGAGGCGGTAGCAACATACATCACCGACAAAAATATCCCTTTCCTTTACCGTATCCACGAGAACCCCGACCCGGCCAAGCTGATCAACTTTCAGGAATTCGTCTACGGCTTCGGTTACGAATTCGCCCTGGTGGAGGAACGGGTCAACCCGGCCGATCTGCAACGCCTGCTGGCCAAAGCATCCGGTCGTCCCGAAGAACGGATGATCAACTACGCCCTGTTGCGTTGCATGAAGCAGGCACGTTACGCAGCGGAAAACCTGCATCACTTCGGGCTGGCATCCCGCTGTTACTGCCACTTCACCTCCCCCATCCGCCGTTACCCCGATCTGGTCGTGCACCGGATTCTCAGGGCAACATTGGCGCTCGACGACAAAAAGAGCAGCAAACGGGCGGAGAAGCAGCTTTCCATCGCCACTCAAAACCTGGGAGCGATTGGCGAGCACACCAGCAAACGTGAACGTGTGGCCATGGAGGCGGAACGGGATATTGTCGAGCTCAAAAAAGTCCAGTTCATGCAGCAGCACTTGGGCGGAGAATTTGACGGCTTCATAACCGGCGTAACCGGCTTCGGCTTTTTTGTGGAACTGGAGGAGCTGTTCGTGGAGGGATTGGTACACATCTCCACCCTGGACGACGATATATACATCTTTGTGGAGAACAAGCACTCCCTGATCGGCCGCACTCGGAAGCGGGTGCTGCGCATTGGCGACAAGGCGCGGGTCAAGGTGGCAGCAGTCACCCAGGCAACGCGGCGGATCGAGTTTGTACTGGTGGGGCACACCTCTTCCACGCCGCAAACACTGGTCGCGGGCGAAACCGTCGAAGAGTATCCGCGCATTCCCATCAGGGGCAAGCGTTTACCGGGGGCTGTGCGAAAAAGCGCTTCGGGAGAGTGGGAAACGCCACAAAAAGAGGTTTCACGCGCCGGAGGAAAAAGCTCGAAAAAAGGAGCGCCGAAACGTGGCGTCAGGAAACGCCGTTGAAAGGATTCCTTATCAATAACCAAATTAACTTGTAAATAGCCGATATATATGGAATACACAACTTACAAAGCATAAGCCTGAAAACGTTACGGTAACCTCTAATCTATGTACACGACACATTTTGGTTTCAACGAAAAACCGTTTACCCTGACCCCCAATCCCCGGTTTATGTATCTCAGCCATAACCATAAGGAGGCCTTTGCTCACCTTCTCTACGGCATAAACAACCGCCACGGCTTTATGTGTCTTATCGGCGAAGTTGGCACGGGGAAAACGACTCTCCTGCGCTCTTTATTGGGCCGTCTTCAGGACGAACTCTATCGCACAGCCCTGATCTTCAATCCCTGTATGACCGGCGTGGAGCTTCTGCAAAGCATCAACCAGGAATTCGGCATTCGTTCCGGCAGTGACCAGGCCAGTGAACTCCTGAACATGCTGAATCACTACCTGCTCTCCGAAAACAGCCAGGGGCATACCGTCGTGCTGGTCATCGATGAAGCCCAGAACCTCAAGCCGGAGGTCCTGGAACAGATTCGGTTGATTTCAAACCTGGAAACCGAAAACGACAAGCTCATCCAGATCATTCTTGCCGGACAACCCGAACTCAAAAAGCTCCTTAAAAAACCTGAGCTACGCCAGCTTAATCAACGCATAGCTGTCCGTTACACGCTCAAACCCATGAACCGTGATGAAACCGGAGCATACATCCGCCATCGCATCGAAATGGCCGGCGATGACTGCGAGGTTTCTTTCAGCGATCGTGCCGTTGCGCTGATCCATCTCTACTCCCGGGGCACACCCCGCATGATCAACATTCTTTGTGATCGCGCATTGTTGAACGCCTATTCTCATGAACAGCATCATGTTGCCGCATGGACGGTCTTCAAAGCCATCTGTGAACTCCGGGAGCTGCCCACGCCGGGACAAGCAAAAGAGTATCGTCCATCCGCCGCCCACAGAAGACGCAAACAAGGTTTCTTCTCCAGCCGGAAACCTGCTCCGACAGTCAGCAACGCCGCACCGGCGCCTCAACCAGACACATACCAGGTAGATCCACCTGCTTGTGAAGCCGGATCCCCGGAGCATTTCGATCTCGGTGAAGAGCTGCGGCTGGAGTTGGATGATGACGACCGCATCTCCGACATGGAATCCGATTCCGGCAAAGGATTGTCGCTGCTTCACAGCATGATGGAGGAATTGAACGATCCGGACCAGCATAGTGGCATAGTGCTGCTGATGCTCAGATTTGCTGCGGAGTATCTCAATCGTGCCGTTGTCTTTATGGTCCAGGACTCGATTGTCTCGGGAGTTGGCCAGTTCGGATTCGGTGATGAGACAATAAGCGGCGATGAAAGGGTGCGGGCGATCAATTTTTCACTGGAATCCGGTTCCATGTTCCATTCTCCGTACCGGTCCGCTAGGGCAACAGTCTTCAAACCGGAACTGACAACGGCCAACAGGTTGTTTTTTGACCAACTCGGCGGAGGAATTCCGAATGAGGCGTTTATTGGCCCGATTGTCAGCCGGTCACGGGTAATCGGTTTCCTGTACGGCGACAATCTACCGGACAAAAATAAAATCGGCAGAACCGAATCGCTTGAAATTTTTCTTTCACAGACAGGCGCGGCAATGGAAAAAATCCTGCTTGAACGCCAGCTTCAGGAAAGGGGTCGTCAGTGAACGCAGGTATTTTTCTGCCGCTGACAATAACGTGACATTATGAGTACAATCCTGCGAGCACTCAAGAAACTTGAGCATGAAAAGACTTCCCGCAAACCGGACCCGGCCGACATCGACCTGGAGTTCCTGAGCAGTTCACCTTCAACACCCGCTCCACGCCGTTCTCCGCTGAAAGGCGTGTTCGTGATTGCCCTGTTGCTTGCCTGCGGCAGCGCGGGAACCTACCTGTTCATGACCCGGACTGAAAAGAAGCCTGTCCCCATTCCTCGGCCTGCCGCACCCCAGGCCCGGCAAGCCATTCCATTCAAAACGGCAACTTCAGCCCTTTCGAGTACTGTGGCGCTCGCAAACAGGAGCAGCGCTGCTTCTCCGCGCACCACATCCACCCCTCAGACGCAGACGCAGGCGCAGACGCAGGCGCAGCAAAAACCAGCCCCGGCGACCCTTGCAATGCAGCCCGCAAAAACCCCGCCCGAGTCTCTACCCAAACAGGTATCTCTCAAAAAACAACGCCTGCAGCAAATCGCAAAGACCCCCAAAGCTCCGATCCGGAACACATCGTCCACCTCGCTTACAGTCAACGGCATTGCCCTTTCCGATGGAGAAAAACGCAAGGCAATTGTCAACGGCATGTCGGTCTCAGTCGGTTCCGTAGTTGAAGGAGCGCGCATCGAGGATATCCAGGAAAACCGGGTCCGGTTCAGCCGCGGCAATAGAAAATTCGAGATTTCGGTCGGCAACTCGGGCTCGTAAAACACTGTCGAAACCTCAATGACAAAAGCATGTTCACGCGGATAACATCTGATGAAAATCTGATTTACCCAGAGAATGGTTTTATCCGCCTTTAATCCGAAATTATCAGATTTGATCCGCGTATAAGCATGGATCGCATTCTCCTCGCCTTGCTCGCCTCATTTTATCAGTTCACCTTTTGATTCATCTAATACCACTATTCACCGCATCCTGAATATCCGTCCCCGCCTTGACAAGCGTTAAGCGCAACGTACACTTTTTTAAGGTGGTTTTCATCCGGAACCCTCTGATGAGAAGACAATACCTGGATGGTTGTTTCTGTGCTCGTCATGCACAATTCTCCCTCCCAATTCGCGACAACTTTGATTAAGGGAGGTCCAGCATGCCCCGCAGGAGGTATTCATGAACTTTCCCCCCATTAAAAAGAATCTCGCTGCAATGGCTGTAAAACCGAACCTTTTGGGCTATGAGGAAACCTGCGCAGCTTTCTCCTGGGATGATGTCTGCCGTGAACTGACCGGACTGCCGGATGGAAAGGGGTTGAATATCGCCCACGAAGCTGTTGACCGCCATGCGGACGGCCCTCTGCGTGAGCATGTTGCCATCCGCTGCCTGGCCAAGGATGGCAGGATCGCGGATCTGACCTTTGGCGGCCTGAAGGAACGGAGCAACCGCTTTGCCAACCTGCTCCGCAAGCTGGGAATAGACAAGGGAGAACGGGTGTTCTGCCTGGAAGGACGCATTTCGTCGCTCTACCCGGTGTTCTTCGGCACCCTGAAAAATCTCAGTGTCTTCTGCCCGCTTTTTTCCGCCTTCGGACCCGAGCCTATCTTCCAGCGCCTGGAAAGAGGCAATGCCAGGGTGCTGGTTACCACCGAGCGGCAGTACAGGAAAAAGATTGCCCCCCTGCTGGAAAGACTTCCGGAACTTACATATGTGCTGCTGAACGACCTGGAATATGACCTGAATGAGCGGGTTCTGTCCCTGCCCCGGCTGATGGAAGATGTCTCCGCCACGTTCACCATCCCGCCCACCGATCCCGAAGACATGGCGATCCTGCACTTCACCAGCGGCACCACCGGCATGCCCAAGGGAGCGGTGCATGTCCATGATGCCGTAAAGACGCACCTTGTCACCGGCAGATATGTGCTGGACCTGCATCCCGATGACGTCTTCTGGTGCACCGCGGATCCGGGCTGGGTGACCGGCACCTCCTACGGCATTATCGCACCGATGGTTCACGGCATTACCAGCATTGTCGATGAAGCGGACTTCGACGCGGAGCGCTGGTACCGCATATTGCAGGATCAGCGGGTAACGGTCTGGTACACGGCCCCAACTGCGATCAGAATGCTGATGCGCGCCCCGCTGGAGCAGCGGCAACGTTACGATCTCTCGGCGCTGCGGCTGGTGCACAGTGTCGGCGAACCGCTCAATCCCGAGGCGGTTCTCTGGGGGCAGCGCGTGCTGGGTCTGCCGATCCACGATAACTGGTGGCAGACCGAAACCGGCGGCATCATGATCGCCAATTATGCCGCCCTGGATATTCGCCCCGGCTCCATGGGCCGCCCCCTGCCGGGAATTGAGGCCGCCATAGTAACCCGCGTCGATACAGACCTGATTCAGTTCAAGGAGGACGGAGTCGAGGGAGAACTAGCCCTTCGTCGCGGCTGGCCATCGATGTTCCGCGCCTACCTGCATGACGAGGCGCGCTACAACAAATGCTTTGCCGGAGAGTGGTACTTGACCTCTGACCTGGCGAAACGCGACAAGGACGGCTACTACTGGTTCATCGGCCGTGCCGACGACATCATCAAGACTGCCGGTCACATGGTCGGGCCATTCGAGGTGGAGAGCAGCCTGATGGAACACCCGGCCGTGGCCGAAGCAGCGGTGATCGGCAAGCCTGAGCCGATTATCGGCGAAATCGTCAAGGCCTTTGTCGTTTTGAAGCCCGGATTTGCTCCTAATGAAGAACTGCGCATGGAGCTGATCGGCTTCGGCCGCACCAAGCTCGGCTCGGCGGTTGCGCCCAAAGAACTGGATTTTATCGATAACCTGCCCAAAACCCGCAGCGGCAAGATCATGCGCAGACTGCTCAAAACGCGGGAGTTGGGACTTCCCGAAGGCGACATATCAACCCTGGAAGGGAGCGAATCGTTATGAGTACTCCAATCGACCGTGAGCATGCACTCAATCAACTGCGCCAGATGCTGTTGATCCGGCGTTTCGAGGAAAAATCGGCCGAGCTTTACAGCGCCACGAAGATTCGCGGCTTCCTGCACCTGTATGTCGGCGAGGAGGCTGTGGCTGTTGGAGTCATGGCGACACTTGCCCCTGAGGACGCAGTTGTGGCCACCTACCGGGAACATGGGCAGGCCCTGGCGCGCGGCATGAGCGCTAACAGCATCATGGCGGAGATGTACGGCAAGCAGGAAGGATGCAGCCGGGGCAGAGGCGGCTCCATGCACATCTATGATGCGAAGACGCGTTTCTATGGCGGCAATGCCATTGTCGCCGGCGGCATCCCGCTGGCGGTCGGACTGGCCCTGTCCGACAAGATGCAGGGACGCAACCGGGTAACCTGCTGTTTCTTCGGCGACGGCGCGGTGGCCGAGGGTGACTTTCATGAATCCATGAACCTGGCTTCGCTCTGGAAACTGCCGGTGCTATTTCTCTGCGAAAATAACCTCTATGCCATGGGCACCGCAATCTGTTACGCCCAGGCCGTCCCTGAAATTGCCGCCAAGGGGGTCGGCTATGGCGTGCCGGCGATGGTAGTGGACGGCATGGATGTGGTAGCGGTGGAAGAAGCGGCCCGAATAGCAACCGATCATCTGCGCCAGGGTAATGGCCCCTATCTGCTTGAATGCCGTACCTACCGTTTCCGCCCCCATTCCATGTTCGATACGGAACTGTACCGCACCAAAGAAGAGGTCGAGCAGTGGAAAAAGCGCGACCCGATTGACCTGCTGGCTCAGCGCCTCGACGATGCCGGCCTTTTCAATGACCAGGACATGGCCGCACTGGAACGGAGCGTGGCAGAGGAGGTCGAAGCGGCGGTGGCCTTTGCCGAGGCAGGCACCTGGGAGCCGGTTGAAGACCTGACCCGTTTTGTCTACTCGGAAAGGAGGGGGGCATGAGCGAACAGGCCGCGATGAAAGAAACTACCTACCGCGAGGCGGTGAAAGAGGCGATCCGCGAGGCGATGATCAAGGATGAACGGGTGTTTCTGATGGGCGAGGACGTGGGGCACTACGGCGGCTGCTATGCGGTCAGCAAGGGGCTGCTGGCGGAATTCGGGCCGGAGCGTATCCGAGATACACCCCTGTCGGAATCGGCCTTTGTGGGAGCGGGAATCGGCGCTGCGCTGGGCGGCATGCGCCCCATCGTGGAGGTGATGACAATCAACTTCAGCCTGCTGGCGCTGGACCAGATCATGAACAACGCCGCCACCATCCTGCACATGTCGGGCGGCCAGTTCAACGTGCCGTTGGTAATTCGCATGGCAACCGGCGCGGGAAAGCAGCTGGCCGCACAGCACGCCCATTCGCTGGAGGGATTGTACGCCCATATCCCCGGCATCCGTGTTCTGTCACCAGCCACACTGGAGGATGCCCGCGGCATGCTCTGGACAGCCCTGCAAGATCCTGATCCGGTGCTCATCTTTGAAAACAACACCCTCTACAACATGGAAGGCACACTTCCCGAGAATGCCGGGCCGGTGGACATCGACAGCGCCAGGGTGCGGCGTCAGGGGAGCGACCTGACCATCATCAGCTACAGTGCCAGTCTGTTCAAGTGCCTGGATGCGGCCGAGGCGCTGGCCAGGGACGGGATCGAGGCCGAGGTGATCGACCTGCGTACTCTGAGGCCGCTGGACGACGCCACCTATCTGGCATCCATCTCCAGAACCCACCGGGCCCTGATCGTGGATGAGGGCTGGCGCAGCGGCAGCATTTCCGCCGAAATATCGGCGCGGATCATGGAGCAGGCCTTCTATGATCTGGATCTGCCGGTGGAACGCATCTGCAGCGCCGAGGTTCCCATGCCCTATGCCCGGCACATGGAGGAGGCGGCTCTGCCGCGGGTCGATACGATTATCGCAACCGCAAAAAGGATGGTGCGCCATGGGTGAGTTTCGCATGCCCAGTCTGGGCGCGGACATGGAATGGGGGAAATTGGTCCAGTGGCTGGTCAAGCCGGGTGACCGCATCAGGCGCGGCGACATTGTCGCCACGGTGGAAACGCAGAAAGGGCTTTTCGATGTCGAGATATTCGAGGAAGGGATCATGGGTGAACCGCTCGTGCAGGCGGGCCAGAAAGTGCCGGTGGGAACGGTGCTGGCCATGATCCATTCCGAGGGTACTTCCGGCGCTGCCGGAATCGTTACGAAAGCGCCCCCGGCTGTGACGGCCAGGATAGAGCAGCAGCCGCTGGAGGCGGCTTCGATGTCTCCCGTTCCTCCGGCACAGCCGTCGGTTTCGGCTGAACGGGTAGCTTGTTCGCCATCGGCACGCAGGCTGGCGGCAGAATTGGGGGTGAACATCGAAGAGGTACGGGGCACGGGTCCGCACGGCGCCATCCAACGCAGCGATGTGGAGCAGGCCGCGCAAGAGCGGAAGGCAGCCCGGCAACCTGCTCCTTCAGCAGAACCGGCGGCACCGGCACCCTCGGAAACCAGGGCAGCGGAAGCGCTTCAGCAAGGCATGCGGCAGGCAATTGCAGCGGCCATGAGCCGTTCCAACCGTGAGATACCGCACTACTACCTGGAGATGGAGATTGACATGAGCCGCCCGCTGCGGTGGTTGGAGGGGGAAAACCTGAAACGCCCCATCCGGGAGCGCATCCTGCCAGCCGCGCTTCTGCTCAAGGCGGTGGCTAATGCGCTGCGGGATGTGCCGGAACTGAATGGTTACTGGCTTGATGACCGGCTACAGATCAAGCCGGAGCTGCATATCGGCTTTGCCGTGTCGTTGCGTCAGGGAGGATTGATTACGCCGGCCATTCATAATGTGGACAAGCTGAGCCTGAATGAGCTGATGCAAGCCATGGGTGACCTGATCGAACGCACCCGTGCCGGCCGCCTGCGGAGTTCGGAGGTGACCGACACCACCATCACAGTGACGAACCTGGGGGATCTGGGGGTTAAAACGGTCTATGGCGTCATCTATCCGCCCCAGGTGGCCCTGGTCGCCTTTGGCCGCATAATGGAGCGGCCCTGGGCGGAAAGCGGCATGCTGGGAGTGCGTCGTTGCGTCTCGGCCACCCTGGCTGCCGATCATCGCGCCACTGACGGGCGCCGCGGTTCGCAATTTCTGGAAGCCCTCAACCGTCATCTGCAATCGCCGGAGAAGTTATGAGAGACGATGAGTTGAAAGCACTTATCTTCGCGGAGTTAAAAAAGGTGGCTCCGGAGTGCGATCCCGCCGAAGTTGATCCCGGAGAGAACATCCGCGAAGCGTTGGACATCGACTCCTACAGTTTTCTCAAGCTGCTGGTGGGACTTTGTGAAAGCACCAACATCGACATCCCGGAGGAAGATTACGAACAGGTATTCACGCTGGGCGGAATGCTGCGCTATCTCGCCAGCCACGGTGCCTGAATCCATATGAGAATCATCGACTGCGGTGTCATCGGCTTTCATGAGACTTTCGCCATGCAGGAGAAACTGGCAGCCGGGATTGCGGACGGGAGCGAAGACGAGATCCTGATGCTGCTGGAACATCCCCCGGTCTACACCATCGGCAGCGGCGGCGATCATGCCAATATCCTTGATCCGGCCATAACGGTGGAGCGCATCAATCGCGGCGGAGACGTGACCTGGCATGGTCCGGGTCAGGTGGTGGGATATCCGCTGGTCAACCTGGGAAAACGCGGGCGCGACCTGCATCGCTGGCTGCGTTTCCTTGAGGAGATGCTGATAGCAACGCTGGCCGCCTTCGGGATCAGTGGGCAACGACATAACAACAGCACGGGGGTCTGGGCCGAACATGGCAAGATCGCCTTTATCGGCGTAGGGGTTCGCCGCTGGGTAACCATGCATGGCTTTTGCCTGAACGTGCGTCCCGATCTGCACGCCTACGACCGGATCAATCCCTGTGGACTCCCCGGCTGTCCGGTCAGCTCGATGGCGCTGGAGGGAGGGCTGCCTCATTCGGAAGCTGCGGTCAAGACACGGTTGAGAAAAAGCTTTATGCAGCTGTTGAACGAGCGGCTGCCGCAAGATACGATTCTCATAGAAAAATACGCTCACAAAATGGAGAGAATACTGTCATGAAAAAGTGCGCAATCCTCTTTATCATCTTACTGGCATTCGCACTGAACCTGGGTACGGCCGAATGTTCGGATACAAAAAGCGGTTGGAGCGAGGCCGGAATCCGCATGGGGATTCAAGCTACACCAAAGAGAGAGTATTTCCACCGGTATGATGTGTTTGCAGTTTATACACTGCCGTGGGACTGGCGATCATCTTCGGGATGGGGGGTTACCCCGAAACTGAATACATCGCTCGGGGCGCTTTATACGGCAGCGGATACCGGATTTATCGGCTCCCTCCAAACCGGCCTTACCATCAGTAAAACAGGGTTCAACCTGACCCCGGAACTGGGTATCGGTCTCGACCTGATGGACAGGCGTCAATTTGGCAGTCAGGATTTCGGCAGTATTCTTCTATGGGGAGCCTACGTCGGCCTGTCCTATCGTTTCGACTGCGGACTCGGAATCGGCTACCGCATACTGCACCTGTCAAACAACCTTATTCTCTATTCCAAAAACACTCCCAATCCGGGTGTTGACCTGCATCAGATCAGCGTTAGCTGGCATTTTTAATGCGAATCAGCGCCGGATATGCCGAATCGATATTTACAACTGACTCTGGACCAATTTCCGGAATCAAGTTCTATCGGACGGCAACATATATCCGAACAGCGCTGGTCCTCCTGATGTTTTTCTGCGTTTCAACTCCTGTCCGGGCCCAGGAAATCTACCTCCTGGGCGGCATTCTGCAGAATCCGGGCAACGGCGAAAGCTCCTATTCCTGGCAACTGGAGTACATCGAGATGTTGGGAAAAAATTTCGGTCTGGGGGTAACGTACCTCAACGAGGGACACGTGCCGAATCACCATCGTGATGGAAACGGGCTGCATCTCTGGGCACGCACCTGGCTGTTGGATCGCAGGCTCTCTCTGGCTGCCGGCATCGGCCCGTACTACTACTACGACACCGTACCGGCCACATCCGGCAAAGGTTATGAAAACAACCACGGCTTTGGAGCAATCTTCAGCACTGCCGTGACCTGGCATACGGACAGCCGCTGGCTTTTTCAGTTGCGCGCCAACTGGGTGGAAAATTTTGATAATTTCGATTCGTTCTCAGCCCTTGCAGGTATTGGCTATCAGCTTGGGGAGCCGGCTGCAACAGAAACCGAAAAAGAGTCTTCCTTCCTGAGCGGGGAAAAAGCAAGGAACAAAATCACGCTCTATGCCGGTCAAACCATTGTGAACAGCCTCAATTCCCAGAAATCGGTTGCACTGGCCGCCGAGTACCGCCGGCGCATACATCCCTATGTTGACTGGACCGGCACGTGGCTTTATGAAGGCGACAACCGGCTGACCCGTCGCAATGGTCTTGCGAGCCAATTGTGGGCTGTCAGGGATTTCCTGAATGACCGTTTGTCTCTCGGGATCGGCGGAGGCGCCTATTTCCCCATCGATGAGCGGAATGTTCTGCATAAATCAAGCATTTTCAGAACAGTCTGCGGCATCATAACCTTGACCTCGAGCTATACGATTCTGTCCCCCTGGGATGTCCGGGTGTCCTGGAACCGGGTCATCACCGACTATAACCATGACACCGACGTGATTCTGGGGGGAATCGGATACCGTTTTTGAATGTTCGGATGATTACGTCATTAACACCAATGAGGAAAAAAGATGCCGGAAGAATACGCCCCCGAAGAAGACAAGATACGCATCCGGGAAATGACCATCGACGACTTCCCCGAGGTTTTCCATATCGGCGAAGAGGTTTTTACGGCGGAGTATTCCCAAAGCCTCTACCGCACGTGGGATGAATACGAAATCACCACTCTCTTCAATTCGGACAATGAACTGTGCCTGGTGGCGGATGCAGGGGAAAGAATTGCCGGTTTTGCCCTGGCAACCACGGTCGAAAAGCACAACTCGCCCTGGAAATACGGCTACCTGGTCTGGCTGGGGGTGCACCTGGACATTCAGAAAGGGCGAGTGGGGAGCAGGCTCTTCAATGAAATCAAGCGCCGCATGAAGGAACAGGGAGTCAGGATGATGATCGTTGATACCGCCGCAGACAATCAGCCTGCACTCCGTTTTTTCCAGAAACAAGGCTTCGACGATGTCAGGGAACACGTCTACATGTCCCTTAACCTGAGCCGCAAGAGCGCTAAAAAAAAGAGGAAGAAGTCATGAGTGCCCGCTTGGAGATGGTCTGGAAAGCGATCAAGCCGAATCGACTGAGAAATACGCTTCTGGAACTGCTCGATATTTACTCGCCCTCCGGCAAGGAAGAGGATATTCAGCTTTACCTGGAAGAGTTGCTGAGCAAGGCTGGATTCAGCGTGGAACGGCAGAAGGTCGGGGAAGAGCGCTATAACTTGCGCGTGACCATGGGACCGGGAGAGCCGCAGTTCTACCTGGTCGGCCATGTGGATACTGTTTCAGCTTGGGATATTGATGAGTTCGGACCAGTGGAGCAAGACGGCGTCATCAACGGCCTGGGGAGCGCCGACATGAAGGGAGGTTGCGCTGCCATGCTGGAGGCATGGCTGGCCATTGCCGAGACCCTGGCGCCTGCGGAGCTGCCGTCAGCCGGACTGCTGCTGGTGGTGGGAGAAGAGGAAAACGGAGACGGCAGCGCAACCTTTCTCGAGTCCTTGCGCCCTGCCTGGGTTGTCATCGGCGAACCAACCGGGTTGGCGGCCTGTTTCGCCCACTACGGCTATCTGGAGGTTCGCTTCACGACCCGCGGCCGAAAGAGCCACTCATCGCTCCCCGATTTGGGCCACAACGCGGTGGAATCGATGTTGCGTGTTCTGTTGCATCTGGGGAAAGATCGGCTCTTCGACCGCGGGAAATCGGATATCGTCTATTCGATTCGCGAAATGAGCTCGTCGCAGGCGGGCTTTGTTGTCCCAGATCGCTGCGAAGCCTGGATCGATCTGCATCTGCCCCCCGGCAGAGATCCGAATGTTCTCCAGGATTCAATCCGTAGCATTGCCGCCGCCGCACAGCAGTTCATTCCCGGCCTGGATCTGGATGTCAGCTTCGAGTTCGCCTCTTCCGGCTATGATCTGGGCACCGACAACCGTCTTGGCCAGATATTGCGGGAGGTCATGCCGCTCCTGGGTTTGCCGTTCAGCATGGAATCGTTCCGCTCCCATTCGGACGGCAACCTCTTCCATGCCGCCGGGAGCAAACCACTGATACTCGGTCCCGGCTGCCTGGAAACCGCCCATACGCCCGAGGAGCAAGTCCGTTTCGACGAAGTCCTGTCCGCAGCTCGCATCTATGCGGCCCTCTGCCTGGGGGTGGGTGAAAATAACGATATTACACAGAGAAATTTAAGGCGGAAGCAGTCAAGTTGATGAGAGAACCGGGGGTAACACCCCCGGAAGCCGGGCGAAGATTAAACATCCTATCCATGAGACCTTCAAATCCGTCCATAATGCGGTAGCCATCTCAAGTGTTCATCTTTTTCCAGTTTTTCCGGAAAACGTCACATCTTTCAGAACACCTCTTATACACACCACTACTTTGATGATCTTTGAAACGATATTTTTCGGGTGGTTTATGCCCGGAAAGAAGAGACGCAAAAGAACGGATGACGCACAGCTAGCAATGTCGTATAACGAACGTGAACTGATGATAAGCAGCAAATCCTTAACCAGTTCCCCTTTTCGCCGTAATCATCTCATTTCAGGAGTTTTCCATGTTTTCAAAAAAACTATTGCTTACACTTATTTTTGGACTAACTACGCATTTTGCCTGGGCAAGCTCCGACGACTTCTGCGAGCCCACATGGGCAATTAACCAGGGCGGATACAGCCATTGCAGCAATTTGCCGTTTTTGGCGCCAAGCAATGATACGCGGGTTAATTTGATACTGCTGCTGATCGATGACGGCTATGCCACCCTACAGGCAAAACCGGTTAAGGAGGATGCGGCGTTTGGCTATGGCAAGGTTCCTTTCAGCCTGGAAACTTTTGAGAATGATATTGTTATGCCTCAAGGAAAAACCGGCGATGCAAAAAAAGAAGGTGAGTCTGCCGGTTATGATGGAGGAACTCGCTGCATTAGCATTGATTCCGGCACAGCGGATTTTATTGCGGCACTTAATCAAAGCAAGGATTTATCGGCGACTGAACGAAAAATGCTGACAAAAGAGCGGCAAAAACTGAGCCCCAGTTGCGTTGATGTACCGGATTCCAAAACACCCAACAAAATCCTCAATCTCTCAAGTTTAAAAACAAAAATCATATCATCTTCAACCTGCAAACAGTTTATGCAATACCTCGCCGGAGCAACCGCTTTTTACGAAGGGCGCTATGGCAAGGCCGAGTCTATTTTTGCCAAATTGATTAACAGCAAGAATCCCTGGTTAAAAGAAGCTTCGCGCTATATGCTGGGCCGCACCGAGCTTAATTTTGCACAGCAAGGCGCCTTTGACTCGGATGGTTTTCCAACGCTGGAGAATGTTGACAAGAAAGCACTTCTGAGAGCGGAAGTTAAATTCAAACATTATTTAAAAGAGTATCCGAGTGGCCGTTATGCCCCATCAGCCAGAGGTCTGTTGCGCCGTATCTACTGGCTGTCAAATCAGCAGGAAAAACTTGCTGCTGAATATGAGTGGCAACTTACTCATCCAGACTCCCCGCAACACAACTTATTTTTATCTGATTTAGCTTGGGAAGCAGATCAAAAACTACTTTTCGCGGCAGATCCCAAACAGATTAAAAATCCGTTATTGCTGGCAACTCTCGATTTATCATTAATGCGCCCTACCAACTCATCCACAAAGCAAATCAGTTATTCGGACCTGCAAAAACAACAACCGTTATTTGCCGGTCACAAGGCACTGTATGAATATTTACTTGCCGCACATCGTTTTTATGTTCAAAAAGACGCGGCAAACACTTTGAAAGCTCTGTCTGATACTATTCCTGAAAAAGTCACATATTTGGACTTTAGCAAGCTCTCTTTGCGCGGGTTAGCGCTCGAAGAGACAAAAGATCATTCCGGCGCACGCAAGTTGTGGTTAAGCCTTTTGCCGATATTCAGACAGCCTCTCCAAAACGAGACACTACAACTTGCCCTGGCCCTCAACTACGAGCACAGCAATGAACCGGAACTGGCTTTTAAGGCGAATTCGCCAATTACCGAAACGCAAATCCGTACCATTCTCTTACGAAATGATGCGTCCGCGGAACTTCTTCGCCAGGTGATCAAATCGAAAAACAATTCGAGCCAGGAGCGTGATACCGCACTATACACACTACTTTATAAAGACTTGCTTCAGGGACATTACCAAAACTACATTCAGGATTATTTGTTCTTACCCAAAGATGCGTCCAAACACACGCGTTCTCCCAACATGGATAATGCTGACAAACCGTTTTTGGCTCTTTTTACCTGGTCAGGCAAAAATTCCGATGATGGTTACAATTGTCCTTCAACCCTCGGAATAGCCAAAATATTGGCAAAAAATGCAGAAGACCCATACGGTTTAATTTGCCTGGGAGATTTCATAAATTCCAATGACCTGCCATCTGGCTATGTATCGAGCGCACATTCGGCGCAACAATCCCTTGACGTCAGTACTGCTGTGCTCGGCTCGGCCCCTTCTCATTTTCCAGGAGATCAATTCTCCAGGGGTGAAGCCTATAAAACCATTATTACCGATGTAAAGGCCGCACCTGATCTGAAAGCCTACGCGCTCTACCGCGCGACAAAATGTTACGAAACCTCGGGAAATAATCACTGCGGCGGCGAAGATGTCGAAAAATCCGTTAGAAAATCCTGGTTTCAGACTTTAAAAAAGCGCTACACAAATACGGATTGGGCAAAAAAACTCAAATATTATTGGTAACTTGATGCGGCAACCCACGGTCCTCAAATTGACGTTGCTATTGCTCGCACTCCTGCGGTCATGGCCTGCAAGCGCCGGTATTGTCAAAGCGGAAGACTATTCGTCATTTTGGATATGGGGAGGCGTTAAATCTCAACCTGTATTATCCCAAGCCCGAAGCCTGTATATTTTGCAGGGCCAAGTTATTGAGAAAAAACAGCAATACAAATCAAAAGTGATGGTGATCGCGCAGGGAATGACCGTTGCCCGCTTTAGAAAAGGCAAGGTCTGGCTGGTGTATCGAGCAGATACGCTGCACTGGACGCCTGAAATCGTCCAGACGCTCATATTGCGGCTAAAACACTGGCAGCTTTCAGGCAACCCTGTTGTTGGCCTTCAAATTGACTTTGATGTAAGAACCAGGCACTTGAGAGAATACGCTGATTTTTTGAGGCAATTACGCACCCGGTTGCCGGCGGATTATCAACTCAGTATAACCGGACTGTTGGACTGGAGCACCAATGGCGATATCGAAGTAATTAATCAATTAACAAACATCGTTGATGAAGTAACCATCCAGACCTATCAAGGACGAAAAACCATTACCAACTACAATACCTATCTTCCGGCACTCAAGCGCTTAACGTTACCTTTTAAAATTGGACTGGTTCAAAATGGCGAATGGCAGGCACCTGAATATTTAGAGTCAAACCCCTGGTTTCAGGGTTATGTTGTATTTTTACAGAATCAACCCCGGATGTAAAATATCACACCCAATAGGAGGAAGATATGCAATGCCCGTTCTGCAAGGAAGAGGTTCTGGATGGCGCCATCAAGTGCAAGCACTGCGGCTCGATCATCGGCACCCTACCGGGACAAGCGACAGTAATTGATCACTCTGATTTCGGGGAACTGTTTGTCACTTCCATGAACGTCTGGAAGGATAACCTGGTGGACCTGATCATTCTGACGCTTGTTTTCATGCTGGTCGTCTTTATCCCGATCGCCAATGCCGGCTTCATTGCCGGCTATGTCCGTTCGCTGTTGAAGGTAACCAGGGGCCAGGGCAGACCAGAGGTGGGAGATCTCTTCAATGCCTGGGACTGTTTCGGTAATCTCCTGCTCTATCTCGTTCTTAATATGATCGCCGTGGTTTCCCTGCATTTCGTGCCCCTTGTCGGCTCACTGGCAACCGTGGCCTTCCTGTTCATCGTTGCCCCTGGCATGTATGCCATCATTGACAACAAATGCGGCGCCATCGATGCCTACAAATGGAGCCTTGAATCGATCCAGGCCAATTTCGTCAACTGGTTGCTGGCCTGTCTGGTCGGCACTGTTATCACCTGCGCCGGCACAATGGCCCTGTTCATCGGCATTATCGTGACGGCTCCGTTTGGCGCGCTCATCTATATTAATCAGTATGAGAAAGTCAAACCGATATAGAAAAGGAGCAAAGAGATGAAGCGAGTCATATTGAGCATTGCGATGGTTGTGTTTGCCTGCACATGGGCATCAGCTGAATCGTCGGTATGGAAGGTGCAAAAAGACAATTCCGTTATATATCTGGGCGGCACCTGTCATATTCTGCGTGAGTCTGATTATCCGCTGCCACCGGAATTCGACAAGGCATACAAGGCATCCGAAGTTGTGGTATTTGAGACAGATCTCGGCAAACTCCAGGATCCGGCAACGCAACAGAAACTTCTGGCAAATGCCATGTATGCCGACGGAAGCACCATTGACAAGCATTTGTCAGCCCAGACATATGGCGAGCTTCGCACGTATTGTGAATCCAACAATATCCCGCTGGCGGCGTTCAGCCGGTTTAAGCCGTCAATGCTCATGGTAACGCTGACGTTCATGGAATTAATGAAAATGGGTGTAACCCAACAAGGTGTTGATCAGTTCTTCTATGAACAAGCACATAAAGACAAGAAAGCCGTGGAGGGACTTGAGACGGTTGATGAGCAAATCAATTACATTCTCTCGATGGCGGATGGCAATGAAAACGAATTTGTCAGGTATTCAATCAAGGATTTGAAAACCATCAAGCAGCAATTCAATATTCTTGCGGATGCATGGCGCAAGGGCGACGTTCAAAAGCTGGATGAGTTCATGGTTTCCGAACTCAAATCGCGACAGCCGAAGCTCTACAGGAAACTGCTCACGGATCGCAACAGGAATTGGCTACCGTTGATCGAAGCTTATCAGAAGACGCCCCGGACAGAATTCATCCTGGTTGGCGCAGGCCATCTGGTGGGGCCGGACGGGATAATCGAGGCTCTCAAAAAGAAGAGATACAAGGTCGAAAAGCTTTGACTCACCCGTCAGCAACGTTTTTGTGGGCAATGATGTAGACAACCTCATACGTGGCCGGAATCATCCCGTTCCGTTGAAAACGGGAACGGTAGATGCCGGCCATGTCGTTCAGCAACCCCCGCCATCCCAAACCACCGCCGGAGTCGTTGCGGGCGGGCGTGGTTGCGCCGATACCCTTGATGGAACGCAGCAGGGCGGGAACATCGAGGTAATAATCCATTTCCGTTTCGGTGGCAACCACAACCTGGCTAAAACCAAGACTATCCAACACCTGACTAACTTCGACACTTCCCTTGAACCGCTGCAACCGGCCGCTCCGCCTGTCATTGCCCCGGGAACGGCCCACCAGCGCCTCCCGGTAACTTTCTTGCAACTCCCACAATGTTTTCCCTCCGAAAAATGCAGCGCACAACAGCCCCCCAGGCGTCAAAACCCGATGACATTCCCGGAAACATCTGCCCAGGCTCTGAACCCATTGAAATGTGGAAGCGGAAACGACCAGATCAAAGACACCATCCCCAAAGGGAAGGTATTCTGCGTCACCATTGACCAGCATGGCTGCCGGGCCAAGCCGGGTTGCTGAGCGCAGTGTCATGTTGAAAGCCAAGTCAAGTCCGCAGAGTTGAGTATGGGGATAAAGCCCGTGAAGTGTGTTCAGCATTGCTCCGGTTCCGCAGCCTATGTCCAGTGTTCGTTGCGGAGTTACGGAGCAGTGTGTTGCCACCAACCGGGTCAGGTTTTCCACAACACGTTTCTGGACAATTGCATGCTGATCATACTCAGCAGCCTGGCGGTGGAAGCCCTTGCCGATCCTCTTTCTATCATCTCCCCTGTTCAAAAATACTCCTGCTGAAGCTGGTAATTGCGTCATTAAATTCGTTGCAGTGCGTCAAAAAGGGCGCATGTCCGCAATCGCTGAGTACGATATGGGCACTGGCCGGAATCCGGCGGGCCATGTACACGGAAGCATCCGGAAGACAGATACGGTCCTGATCGCCGTTTATTATCAACGTCGGCAGATCAATAGTGGGGAGCAGTCCACGCATATCGGCCTCAGCCAGAGCCTTGAGACTCTGGACGGCAACCTGCTTATCAGGCAGGGGTATCAAGGCCAGAAGCAAGCGGATACGCTCATCCAGATCACGATCGTTGCGTTCTCCGTTTGAAAACATGTCCGCCATGAAGCCTTCCAGCGCCTTGGCCGGATTACGGCGCACCTTGACACTCATGCCAGCGATCTCGATCGCGTTCAGCCCATGAGAAAAATCATCGGAAGAGGTAAAACGCGGTGTCCCGGAAATCAGCGCCAGCCCGGACAACCGTTCCCTGAGCCGGGCGCAGGCAAGCAGAGCTACCTGGACCCCCAGAGACCATCCTGCCAGCAGGACATCACGCACATCCAGATGCAGGAAAAGTTCATGAACATCCGCGCTGAATCCGGCAAAATCATAACCTTCAGGAGAAGTCTCGGATTGCCCATGGCCACGCAGGTCAGGCGCTATTAACCGGAATGTACGGCCCAGCGTCTCAAATTGAAAACGCCACACCGCCGATGACATGCACCAGCCGTGCAGCAGCACGAGCGGCGGCCCTTCCCCCTGATCCTCGTACCACAAACGTCTGCCGTCCTCCAGGTTGCACCACGGCATCAGATGATACCCAGGCGTCTGCCGACCGTTACAATCCGCCCGGCGGCCTCGGTCAGGTCGTCGGACGAATGGGTTGCCATAACCGTGCAGCGCAAACGGCAGGCTCCGGCGGGAACGGTCGGCGGCCGAATACCCTGCACAAAAAAGCCTTCAGCCAGCAACTGCTCGGAGAACAGCATGGTCGGTTCAGCCTCACCGGTCAGGATCGGCACGATCTGGGTGCTGCTGTCGCCGAGCGAAAGGCCTGCATCACGGAGCAGTCCCCGGAAAAGAGCAGTATTAGCGCTAAGCTGCTTCCGGAGGATATCTCCCTCCGCGGATTGGACCAGTTCCAGCGCTGCCAGGGATGCGGCTAGAACCGCGGGCGGCAGCGAGGTTGAAAAGATGAAACTGCGGGCCCGGTTTACCAGCAGATCGCGGAGCTCCTTGGACAGGGCCGCATAAGCGCCAAAGCTGCCCAGCGCCTTGCCGAATGTTCCCACGTGAATGTCGATATCCGACAGCACGCCGAGCAATTCGGCACTGCCCCTCCCCTGTTCACCCAGAACGCCGCAACCATGGGCATCATCAACCATCAGCAGGGCGCCGTGGCGGGACTTGAGTGCCGCTAACTCCGCAAGAGGCGCCAGATCGCCATCCATACTGAAGACTCCGTCTGTAACGATCAGGCAGCGTCCGGTTCCACGCTGTTTTTCCATGAGTGTTGCCAGTGCTGAAGTGTCGTTATGAGGATAACGCACCAGCTTGGCGCCGGAAAGGAGAGCGCCGTCAATGATACTGGCGTGGTTGAGACGATCCNAAAAAATAACGTCGCCACGCCCCACCAACGCGGAAATAACGCCGGTGTTAGCGGCATAGCCGCTATTAAAAGCCAGGGCGGTATCGGTGCGCTTGAATTCAGCCACCGCTGCTTCAAGCATTTCGTGTAATTCCATGTTGCCGGAAACGAGACGCGAGGCCCCGCTGGAGGTGCCAAAACGCTCAGTTGCCCTGACAGCGGCCTCAGTGAGGGCCGGGTGTTCCGCCAGTCCCAGATAATTATTGGAACAGAGCAGCAGCGCCTCGCGCCCGTCCAGTGTAACCCGCGCCGATTGACGCCCCTGGATCAAACGCGTTGAGCGAAAAAGCCCCCTGCCCCGTATCTGCCCCAACTCGTCCTGAATGGAAAGATGCATAACTCACCTCATTAGTCAACCAAACCAAAAGCAAGAGTTGACAATACCGGCAAAAAAAAACTATGACAACAAAAAAAGAACACAAAAAAAGCCCGTTTTCGGGCTCTTTTTGAATGATGAGTGTTTCTGTAAGTGTACTCTCGCAAACACGTCACAGATATTCTGTGTTTCCGCTTCGAGCCAACTCCTCAACAACTTTTTTTACGTCCTGCGCTCGCTCCCGATGGCAGACCAGCAAGGCATCGGGGGTTGATACAACAATCAGCCCTTTGACACCGACCGTGGCCACCATCCGGCCGTCTCCGTACACCAGGCAGTCGGTGGAATCGATGCTTATGTGTCCGGCGGTATTGATGGAAACCGTACCCATGGCATCCGGCGCGATTACCTCCGGCAGAGAACTCCAGCTCCCCACATCACTCCAGCCCATCTCCACCGGCACCACTTGTACCTTGTCGGATCGCTCCATGACGCCATAGTCGATGGATACGCTCTTCGCCTTGCTGAAGACCTCTTCAATCTTGCTGTAAAGGTCGGAAAGCTCCCATACATCGTTGTTGAACGAAATTATGGTCAGCAACCCGGCCAAGTCGGGCATGTGCCGGCCAATTTCATCAAGAATTGTGTCGCAACGCCAGATGAACATGCCGCTGTTCCAGAAGTAATTGCCATCTTCCAGGTAGCGCACGGCATCTTCCAGAGGAGGTTTTTCAACAAACCGCCGCACCGGGAAGGGCCCCTCGCCGCGCTGATCCATATCGGCCTCGATGTATCCATACCCGGTTTCGGGACGGGATGGCATAATACCAAGGGTCACCAGATAGCCGTTATGTGCCGCATGTTTCGCAGCGACCAGAGTGTCGCGCAGAGCGTCCTCATCCTTGATAAAATGATCCGCCGGCAGCACCACCATTATCCCGGCCGGATCGTGGGCTGCAATGATGGTCGCGGCCAAGCCGATGGCAGGAGCGGTATTGCGGGCAACCGGTTCGGCAACAACATCGATGGGCACACTGCTATATGCGGCCACCTGTCGCCTGGTCTCCTCCGCCTGGAGTACATTGGTTATGATCAGGATACGCTTGGGTTTGAGCGGCAAAACCCGTTCCACCGTCCGCTGGAGCATGGTCCTGTCCCCGGTAATGGAGATGAGTTGTTTGGGTTTTGCGGTCCGCGATACCGGCCAGAAACGGGTTCCGGAACCTCCGGCAAGAATAACGATATACACGTTGCCTCCATTATTTGTATTGAATGCGATCTATGAAATCACCCAATTCACGCCCCAGATGGCCAACTGCCTCGGTAGTATCCATAACATCCCACAGTGTCTGACGGACATAGGCAACCTCCTTCCCTGTTCCTCCATCCAGGAGAACAGCCTCGAGGGATATCCTGAAGCGTCCCATACGGACAAATTTCCCCTGCAGGATCAGTGTGGTTGCGGAAAGTTTTTCATTGCGTGATACGTTCCGGTAAATACGCCGCGACTTGATATAGCGAATAATCTGCTCAGTCAACTGTTCAGGAATCCGGGCATACCGTTGTTCACGCTCACCCATACGTCCATCGGCATTGCTGTAAAGCTCGGGTTTCAGCTCAAAATCCCGCAGCAGCAGCGACGTGTAAGTGGACATAGGTTTCTGGTTAGTGACAATTTCCTCGTCCGTAACCGCATTGGATGTTGCCGCGCACCCGGCCATCATAAGCAAGGCGAGCAGCAGACACAACATAATGCAACAACGTATGATTCCTGCCGGAAATCGTACGCATCCACGGGCAATTTCAGTTCTCATCACACACGTTGCATCGGTTGTAATCATCGTCGAAACGGACAATATCGTCTTCTCCCAGATACTCGCCGCTCTGGACCTCAATGATTACCAGAGGAATTTTGCCGGGGTTCTCCAGGCGGTGTTTATGCCCAATGGGAATGAAGGTCGATTCGTTGACATTAACGGAAAATTCCGTGTCACCGCAGGTAACCTTGGCGCAGCCAGACACAACGATCCAATGTTCGCTACGATGGTGGTGCTTTTGCAGCGATAAACGCTGCCCCGGTGTTACCTCGATACGCTTGATTTTATAGTTCGAGTTCTCGTCGAGAACCAGATACGTGCCCCAAGGGCGTTCTCCCCGTTCCATGGTCACCCCTTATTAATGTTTTTTCTCAGTTTCAAATACTCGCGCAGTGCGTCGCGCCACGGCTGTAGCCGAAAACCGGTCTCCTGTTCCAGCTTTGTGCAATCCAACGTCGAATAGAGTGGACGCTTGGCCGGGCGATTCAATTCCGTGGTCGTCATGGCATTGACCGTTATTTTCAGACCGGCTTCTTCAAAAATAGAGCGGGCAAACCCATTCCAGGAACAGAAACCGGTATTGGCTGCGTGATAGATCCCCCTGCTTCCCTTGTCGATCAGAGTCAGCATGGCCTTGGACAGATCAACCGTCCAGGTCGGCGAACCGATCTGGTCATCCACTACGGTCAGTTGATCGCGTTCACCGGCCAGACGCAGCATGGTTTCGACAAAATTATTGCCGTGCAAGCCGTACAGCCACTGGGTCCGCACGACCAGGTAATCGGGATTGAGAGCGGCATTCCTCTCACCACGCAATTTAGATTCTCCATAAATGCTGATAGGGCCGGTTCGATCATTCTCAACGTAGGGACTCCCCTTGCCACCATTGAAAACATAGTCGGTACTGATCTGCACCAGCTTGGCCCCGATTCCGCGTGTCACCATGGCCAGGTGGGCAACCCCCTCGCCGTTGACCTGCATTGCAGTACTCTGATTGCTCTCACAACCATCCACATCAGTATAAGCGGCGCAGTTGATCACCACGGAC
>WSSedB1CaDRAFT_10000151_pt1 | contig 34829 bp, 20 predicted proteins | sample WetSurSB1Cattail_FD_9460 | JGI IMG/M metagenome (IMG submission 9460)
CAGGCTCTCGACGCAATGCGGCGTTTCGATAGCATTGCCGATGATCTTAACATAACCGCCAAGAATATCCGTGAAACCGGAAACGGCCTCAATGATGCCACGGATCTCCTTGACCGTATGAACGGAGAACTTGGAAAGGTAATCAAGAATTATCCTCCCTTTTCTCTTGAGGATGCGAACCGGAAAAAAATATTGATGAGCTATGCTTCCATAAAAAAAGAGATTGACGCGTTGACAGTCCCTCCCCCACCATCCCCTGTCTATGAAAAAGTCAAAGGCATGTGGGAAAACCTCTTTACGGAAAATGACGGAAAGATCACCACGCCAGCCTTAACGGATAGCTCGCCCTACGATTCGGTAAAAAGTGCCACAAACGCACTCTCGTCAACAGCCAAGGCTATTTCCAGTGTAATGTCGGCACTTAAGGCATCATTGTGAGATATCAGCCATGTCGTTGAAAATTGTATTAAAAGCCCACGAGAAGGTGATCATAGGGAATGCCGTACTGCGTAATGGCAACCGAAGCTCAGAGCTTTTCGTCGAAAATACCGTGCCCATTCTCCGTCAGAAGGATATCTTGAACGAGAAAGATGTGAATTCACCGGCGCGACGCATTTACTTTGCCATTCAATTGATATATATTGATTCAGAAAAATGTGCGGTCCATACAGAATCATTGTTCAAGCTGACCCAGGATATCGTTGAGGCTGCGCCGAGCACGACTGTTCTTGTGCGGAAGCTGAGTAAGCAGGTTGCGGACGGCCAGTATTATCAGGCGCTTAAGACAGCGCGTGAGCTAATAGATTATGAAGAGGAGTTAACTTGTCATGTCTAATCCCCACACCGCATATGAACAGCAGAGCAAAGAGTTTATGTCCCCGCGCGAACTCGAAGCGTCCGTATTGACCAAGGCAGGATTGAAGTTGCGGCAGTGCCAGGCTAACTGGAGTGGTCCGAATCGAAATGTTTTGCTTGACGAGGCAGTACGCTACAACCAGAAGGTTTGGAGCTTTTTTCAATCCGAGTTGTCCATGCCGGACAACCCGCTTCCCAAAAGACTTCGTGAAAACATCCTGAATCTGAGCATTTTTGTTGATAAACGCCTTTTTGAAGTACTCGCGTTTCCAAGCGATCTGGACAAACTTAATATTGTGATTGATATCAACTTTAACATCGCCGCCGGTTTGCGCACTAAAAACATCTGAGTAGTCTTTTTCATTCTTTTTATCCATTTTTTGCCGCTTAACACGTTTAGCTCAACAGACGTGCTGTTTCCTCCTTGCAACATTGTGCGTCTTCAGCGATATCAACCAATTTTTGGGCAACCCCTTCTTGGCCAGCCTGAAGTAATTTGATAGTGACCTCATGGATAAATTGTTTGAATTCGACCTGAGAGTCTATGAGACGGGCAAATTCACCCGCAGATCTTTCTTTGTCTCCATTAGCCGCCAATAAAACACCATGCATCAGTTGTAAAATGGGATAGTCGGAATTCAATTCTAGATACTGTTCCGAAGTCTCCAGCGCCTTATAAATATTCCCCAAGCAGAGTTGGCAGATTAGATAATTGATTTGCGCCTCTCTATAGTTTTCTTTCAATTCCATGGCCCGTATAGCCGCGTCGCTTCCCTCTTGAAACATACCTTTTTGCAGATAAACGTGCCCCAGATTGAAGTGCGCAAGATAGGAATTTGGATCGATCGTCAAGGCGCGCTGCCATAGAGTCATGGCCTCGTCGTATTTTTTTACAGCAGCAGCCTGGATGGCAAGCTCCACGATTGCTGCCGGCGATTCGCCAGTTTCGATCATCTTGCGTTTTCCCAGTTCATAATACTGGGTTAGTTTGCGCTGCTGCCGCTCGTCGTCCAGATAACCGTAGTGATGCACAACGCAAGGCGCAAGTATGGACGGAATGCCAAGCCTGTCCAGTGAAGACTCGACCATCTCATGAATGGGATTTTCAAAGCGAATTCCCGGGTGATTGGGAAAAAGTCGCGTCTTGTCGCTTGGCATCCACCCCCTTCCAACCTCTTCCCGCGGATACTCTCCCCTGTTGGCCCGCCATTTCTCAAGATCGACCCTGTTGGTATAATTGCGGCTGGTAATGGTATATGCAACCCTGTTTTCCGGGGACGAATCGATCAGAGTTCGTATCACTCCATAATCCACCGGTGAGATTACCTCATCAGCGTCCATCACCAGAATCCAGTCACCAACGGCCTCGCTAAGCGCCGCATTCCGTGCAGTTGAATAGTCTCCATCCCATGGAATCGAGATGACGCGGGCTCCGAATATCGAGGCAAGCTCTTTAGTGCGATCCGTGGAGCCGGTATCAGCTATGACTATCTCATCGACAACCGGCAACAGGCTTTTCAGGCAGCGCGGCAGATTCTTCTGTTCATCTTTAACTATCATGCATAGTGAGATGGATTTCCCCTGGCGTTTTAGTTCGGGCGAGACAGTAAGGGGGCCAAGCCTGTCGCGCACAGAATGTGCCGCGTTCAGAAAACCGTCCCCCAATTTGAAAACGACCAGGGCATGTTCGATAATTCCCATTGCGTCCTGATAACGTTCCAGACGCAGCAGGATGTCGATATGGATGTATGCCAGCGTATCACTGTCGGGGTAAAAATGGCGCGCCTCCGACAGGACGCGCTCCGCCATGGCCAACTGATCATCTGTTGCGAGAGAAGCTTGATACCGTTTTGCGTTGGTTATGTCGGACGGATTCAGGCAAAATGAGCGTTCCAATAGTTCCGCGCAAAGGCGCTCATCTCCGGCGGAATATGCAATATCAGCAAGACCTGCATAAATCTGTGCTCTGGATGGGACCAGCAATCGGGCCTGTTCGAACGATTCCGACGCGCCATGAATATCCCCTTTTGCCAGAGAGATGTATCCTCGCATCATCACAGTTTCGATTCCATCGTCTTGTAAGCCGGTTGAATCCTGGAAGAGCTTAACAGCTTCGTCCGTATCCCCCTTTTCCCGAAGAGCCCGGAATTGGAGCAGACGTGCCGGAGGAGGCAACTCGGCCGGGCACTCCATCAATACTGATAAAGCGTCATTGGGCATCCCCGCATCAAGAAAGAGCCGCGCAAGAACATGGTAAAAAAGCGGTTCATCAGGAATCTGCTTGATACCCTGGTTGAGCAGCAGGTTTACCGCCTCATCCGCAAATCCTCTCTGATTAAGCAACTCCGCGTTTTCAAGCGTTTTGAGGACGGATGACTTTACGCGCCAAAAATTCATCCGTAACCGGCCTGCTCCACTTCTGGTTGAAGAGCTGCTGATTGCGTATGAGCGCTTCCCGGTAGTCAATATTGTTGCCCTGAAACGTGGCACTCCCGACATGGTGAATGAACACATCGCCTGCAATCAGGTTTTGGTAGCCCTCCAAAGCAGCACGCAAGCAATAATCGTCATCCTCGAAATTGCCGGAACCAAACTGCTCGTCCAAGACCCCGATCCTGTCCATCAACTCACGCTGGAATATCATGCAAAAACCAACAACGCGCCGTATCGGAATGCGGCGATAGCGGTTGTTCCGACGAAAACCGCATGAAAAGTCTTCCAGCTCATCCAACTCCTGGTAGCTCACCCATGGCCATTTCTGTGGCCCGCTGATGTTGTTAGTCATGGGGCCCACGATTCCAACTTTCTCCTCGCTGAAGCATTCGAGCATGCCNGTAAGCCATTCCGGCGTCACAACAACATCGTTGTTCAACAGCAAGATGAACGCACCGCTCGCAGATCGCATGCCCTGGTTGCATCCGGCTGAAAAACCAAGATTCTCGCTGTTTTCGATGAGGTGGTAATGCTGCGTGTTGCCGGCTAGTTCTCTCAGCCACGGCAGAGTGCCATCCGTCGAGCCGTTATCCACAAAGAAGATCTCATGCGACTCCGGAGTATGGCGTTGAATGCTAGCAATGCAATTTTGGGTTACATCCAACCGGTTACGAGTCAGTATGATGATGGATACCAGTGGCATCCCACCTCCTTTGTTTCGGAGATCAAACTGTTGGGAGGTTTCGCCATGAGATGGGGGTAAATCTTTTGTTATGGCGTCACTCAGGGCTTCTTCAAAGGGCACCCCATCCTCCTGACAGTAGATATAATCGTCACGTTTGAGGATGGATCCCCATTTTCCGAAAAAGATTTCGCGGTTGCGGTGGAACCTGTCCCGTAACCGGAGCAGTTCGGTCTCCATTTCATGAAAGGTTGCCTGAACCTGTCCGGCAAGTTGAATCCGTTCAGGAGGCGCGCTACCACTCTCAATGAGCGTGTCCAGCTCACGCAAACGCTCAGGAGTCGGGAGTCTGCGCTTCAATTCCTCCATGTGTTCATTGAGAGTTTTGCTCTGGTGATGAATAACAACGCTCTCCGCGCAGTAATAAATCCGCTTACCTGTGGAGCTTATGGCATAGCAGAGATCATCGTCCTCCCATCCGTTTTCATAGTTTTCGTCAAAACCGCCCACTGATCGGAAATCTGCTGCTCGCATCATAATGCAGGCTCCGGTTACCATCATATACGTGCGGCTTTTGTTTACAGCCGGGTGATCAGCTGGGAAGCGGTAATAGATATGATGGGGCTGGGCATTGAGGACTGTCAGGTCTGACCAGACCTTACCGCAATGCTGGATTGTGTCGTCGGGAAAGATCAGCTTCGGAGCAACGATACCGATATCCGGTTCTTTTTCGAGCACCGTTACCAGAGGCTGCCACCAGCCGGGACAGACCTCTGTATCGTTGTTTAGAAACAAGAGATAGCGGCCACGTGCGGACCGTGCTCCAATATTGCAGGATGCAGCAAATCCTTGGTTGGTGTTGTTGCGTAAAAAGGCAAGAGAAGCAAAACGATTCGAAAAGGAGGAAAGCACCTGGCTAAGGAGAGGATCGGACGCATCGTCGATGATGAGCAGTTCGAAAGGAATTTCCGGAGGAGCAGCAAGAAGGGCTGTCAGACAGGCGGAAGCAACGGTTGACTGATCTCTTGCCGGTATAATGATGGAGAGTACTGGAGAGAGAAAATTTCCTTTCTCTCCAGCAATCGGGGTCAGCGGTTTAAAAAAAAAGCGTCGGGGGATGCTTTCTGTATCTGGCTCATCAACGAACGCGCATCCTGATTCCAGGGTTCAAGATCGAGGACTTTTTTCATGAAGATAAGAGCTTCTTCTCTCCGCCCGAGTTTGACGCTTATCTGGGCCAAGGCCGCCAACAGCTCGGTGTCGTTGGGATATTCCTTAAGCCCCTGGGTCAACAGTTCAATTGCACGATCCATCTTTCCCTCGCAAATGGAACAAACACCAGCAAGGTTTTTTCTGAAGGTCAGATTTTGCGGGGCATATCTGCATGCCATTTCATGGTGGGCGCAAGAACGGTTCAGATCCCCACGTTCGAGGTAAAGCACGCCAAGGTCATTGTTGAGTAGGGGATTGGTAGGATCATCCCTGAGTTGGTTTTCGAGTTCGAAAATTTGGGTACCGTTTTCCGTGTCAGCCCCGAGAAAATCCGCAGTCGCAGGCTGACCCTCAGGTTTGGAAAGTTCGGCAACGGATTGGCGTAATTCCGCCAGCAGTGTATTTACATCATCCTGAACCGAGTCGGTCTCGGAAGTCGTTGGAATAACGACTAGGGCAACGGGAGCATCCGGTGCAGAGAGAGAGTTCAGCATGTTTCGGGCATCGCTGTTCCACGGCGCAAGGTCAAGTATCCTGCGCAGGAAAAGTCTCGCCTCTTCGGGCCTGTTAATCCTGGTGCTGATAATTGACAACGCTCCCAGAGTCTCGATGTCCGCCTGATCCTCTTTGAGCAGATCAGTATACAGGAAAATGGCATCATCGGTCCATCCAAGCTCGACGAAATAGAAATCAGCCAGATTCTTGCGGAACGTTCGGTTGTGGGGGGCAAGCTTAACCGCCCTTTCAAAGCGTCCCAAGGCTTGTAAAAGCTCACCCTGTTGATAGAGCAGCACCGCCAGATCATTATGAGCCTGCGCATGGTCGGGAAATTCTTGTATAAATCGGATTATCTGTTGTATTAATTCTTCGGGAGTGAGAGCTGGAAATGTAGTTTCCAACGCTTCGTACCTCTGTCTGACCTGGATTTCTCGCAACGTGTCCATGTTTCACCTGGCTGCTCAATAAAATTTTAAATACCTTAGCAATAACCACTTAGAATTGCAACAAAGCAGACCCCATTTCGGGGTTACGCTGAAGAAAAATGGTTCGCACATCCGATTCCTCCTGAACGCGGCCAAGTTGACACAGCAACCGCAATAGTTCATTCACGGTTTTTATATCATCGGGATTGGCTTTGAATGATCTCATAACATTTCCAAGTTGCTCTGTAGTAGCAACAGGTTGAGATGTCTTTAGCCCAGCTTCTTCCAACACCCGTATATCCATGGCAATATCGGCGTCTTCGGGGTGTCTTTTCAGGTATTTCCGCAAGAGAGGCAGCACTTCCCCGGTTTTACCCAAAATGCTGCCGACGTCCGCCAGCGCCTGTAGAGCTGTTTTCAAAGCCGGCTCTCTTTTCAGAGCCTGGAACAATAAGCTATAAGAGTCTTCCAGGCGGCCAGTAGCCTTCTTTGCCATGGCCATGCCGCAGAGGGCCTTGGCATTACCCGGATCCCGGTTCAAAACGTTGCCGAACGCAACCTCTGCCGTGTCCGGATCTCCCGTCAGCAGGGAAATGATCCCTATGCCGCTGTTTGCACGGAGGTCAGCCGAATTGGTTTCCAGAACCTCTTCGAAGAGTACCCGTCCCTCATCCAGTTGTCCCAGGCTGGTCAGGCATTCGCCCATCTCGCAAAGCAGCGCCAGACGGGCCTGTGCGAACGCCTCCAGCGCTTTTTCAAAATTTCCGTTGCCCTTGTAATGGGCAGCGGCTTTCAGCCAGTCGTGCATCTCATGGGTATTCATCATCTATCCTTTCAAAATAGAACGTCAGTCCTCGATCGTATAGCGCCTCAAAATACCCTTCAGCCTCTGAGAGCTCGAAAGCTTCTGGATGACGGAAGAAGCTGAATGGCTCACAAGCGGTATCAGGGGGTAGTTTACGGAGTCTTTGATAGGTGTGGCTACATGTGCCGGAACAGGATTCCGGAAAGATTCCGGCCGCTTATATATTCCGGTCAATCCTTCAAGAATACCAGGTCCATTCAATACGCTGGTATCCGGCATGATGACCATGTCCGGCTTGATTTTCCCAAGCCATCGCTCATGTAAACGCCTTATGTTATCCGGAGCTCGTCGAAAGCGTTCTGGGCCGGATTGGGATTCGTGATGTATGACGACACTGGCCGGCTGATAGACGACCTTCCAGGCATGGCTACCAAGCTTGAAGCAGAGATCAAGATCCTCATATCCGTTCCAGTACCCCTCGTCAAAACCTCCCACCGCCTTGAATGCCGTGTGCCGTATCAGGATGCACGCCGCGGTTACCGCTTGCATCCGCATCACAAGGTTGGCAGGTGGATGGTTGCTTGGGAAACGGAAATAATAGTGTTTACCAACCAGCGGGTCTTTGCTCACCCGATCGTCGACTATCATGACACCGGCATGCTGGATTGTGCCATCGGGAAAGAGCAACTTGCTGCCTACAGCCGCTACCGTCGGGTCGTTTTTCAGCGTCGCTATCAGCGTATCCAGCCAACCGGTAGTCACCTCTGTATCGTTATTCAAGAAGAGCAGGTATTCTCCCTTAGCAGTTCGCGCTCCCTGATTACAGGCGGCAGCGAATCCCCTGTTTTCACTGTTGCGGATGATTGTTGCCTTCTGCTCCCATTCCCGCAAAAGTCCCACGGTGTCATCACTGGAGCAGTTATCAACCAGCAGCAGTTCATAGCTGTCCCTGGCGGTATCGCGTTCCAAAGCCCGTAGACAGGCCCGAGTCAGTTCAGCCTTATTGAATAGCGGGATGATAATAGAAACCATAACCGGGCTTTTTATTGCAGGAGTCACAATAATGCGTCCGTCAGTCTCTCTGCGGCTTGTGAGGCCAAAACGGGTATACAGGTCAGCATCATCCTGGCGCACCTTACCCTGCCAGCGTGCAAAATATCGCTGCATGTTGGTAAAATCATTATCCTTGCGCCCGCAGCTCTGCTCTGCATAGTGAACAAGCGCACTTTCCGGAACATAAAGAATTCGCCTGCCCTTTTCTCCGGCGCGCAGACAGAGATCCACATCCTCAAATCCGTTGCGGAATCCCTCGTCGAAGCCCCCCAGCTCATGAAAAAGGTTTTTCCTCATGGTTAGACATGCCCCGGTAACGGCTTGCATCCGGCGTCGTTCCATTACCGGCGCTGAATCACCGGGGAAACCGCCAAAAATATGATACCCCAGCCCTCGTTCATCAAAGGCAACGCCGGCGTGTTGGCAGCGGCCATCCGGGTAGAGGAGGCGCGCGCCGCATATGTCGGCTTCATCGTTATCGATTGCCGAAATCAGCGCTTCAATCCCCCCAGGCTTGGGTATGGTGTCGTTATTGAGAAACAGCAGTGTTTCGCCTAAAGCAGTCCGAGCGCCCTGATTGCATGCTTTGGCAAATCCAAGGTTCTCACGATTCGAAACCGTAGTAACCCGATCAGCCAGGTTGCGCAGATACTCCGGCGTTCCGTCGGTGGAGCCGTTGTCCACCACGATGATTTCGAAGGGGATGGCGGCGGGCAGCGTGGCAAAGAGCGCATCCAGGCATTGCCTGGTAAAGGGCAGCTGGTTGAAAACCGGAATGACGATGGAAACTTTGACAGTACGATTCGTTAACGGAACAACATCTGGTTTTACGCTATGTTTCCCCAGAATTCCTCGGTAAACCTCAAGCCAGCGGTGTGCTCTGGATTTCAGGGTGTATTCCGACATAACCTTTTGACGGGCTTTAAAGGCAATGGAGCGACGTAGCTCCGGATTCCTGATCAGAAGGTCGATGGCATTGAACCACTGCTGAGGTGTATTTCCGACCAGTATCCCGGTTTCACCCTGTGTTATACAGGTATTGTATGGCGGCAGGTCGGCATATATCCCGGCAATGCCACACGCCGAATATTCAAGCCACTTGACATTGCTCTTGCAGCGATTGAAAGGATTATCCTCCAGAGGAGCCAGCATGATATCAATGGAAATTTCCTGCAGTTTTCTGGCATAGTCTTCAAAAGTTGTCTCGAATTGAATAAATGAAAATCCAGGAAGCTTGGAAATACGCTCAGTTGCACATCCCATGAAGGTAAATGCAACCCGGTCTTTGTAACGTGATGCTATCCGGCCAAGTACATCTTCCAACAAGGCAAGATCGGTGTTGTGGGTTATGGTTCCGGCATATCCTATGACAACAGGGCCTGAAGATGGAGGGACGGTCTTGTGCCAGAGATCACTGTCGAGTAAATTGGGTAGCACATGGACTGTATCATTGTGCGGGTAAAAATGTTTCTTCAGCTCCTCGGTTGATACGGTTACCGCAGAGCATTTTCGGATGACCCCATAGATATGGGGCGCGCTGTTCATTCCCCAGCCATAACTCGGATTTGTCGGTGGAAGCTGCGTAAGCAGATCGTCGATTTCAAAGATAATCGGTTTGCCGAGAGAGCAAAGATAATCGAGGGCACTCGCTGTTTCCAGCCGTGGGAAAAAACGTTGTACAACAATTAGGTCGGATGCATCCGCCATTCCGGGAACAGCATGAAAAGTGTTCTCCCTGAATTCAATACCCCAGGATATTTCGACTTCATCTGCAAACTCCTTGAAAGGCGCTTGAATACGATAATGGGCGCAGGCGTGATCTTTTGCATCCAAGGAAAAAACAGCTATCTTAAGTTTTTGAATGGGATGGTTCAAACGTTGGAGACTAGAGGTTGCAACCAACCCCGTTCTGCCCGCGGCGTCCCATGATTGATAATACTCCGCGTGGACATACAGACTGCGCCTACCATCCTGGTAGTCGCGGCAGTTTCTTTCGCGTAAGCCACTCTGCATGACCCTGCGGCGGCTGTCGTCCTTCTGTTGGCGATATTTCCGATATTCAATCTCCTCTATACCATCATTCGACTCATAGCTATGCAGATCTATTTTAGCAGCCTTACCTGCCGGCAGATGAAATCCGATATTTTCATCTGCCATGTAGGCACATGTCATATTTGCGAAAAATACCCTGGTGCAGTAATCCAGATCCTCCTCACTATAAAGTCCGTAATCCTCACACCAATAGCCGATCTTGTCGCGCGTGCGCTTCGGCACAAGAAAACAGGCCCCTCCCAATGATCCTTTTTTCACACGGACAGTATGGCCATGCATCTCTTGTACAGCATAACTTTCTGGTTCAAAATTGTATGCTAAAGCGCCCATCTCGGGAATCTCGTCCACAATACGCACCATTGCGGCAAGCCAACCCGTCTTCTGTATAACGATATCGTTGTCAAGCTTGAGATAGTAATTTGCGTAAGGTTCCAGGCTCCAGGCCAGATTGGAGGCCTTGGCCACTCCAATATTTTCATTCAGCAACACCAGATTCTTGATAATCCCCCGGCGTTTCTGCTCCTGAAGATATTCGCGAGTACCGTCAGTGCTGGCGTTGTCAATAACTGTGAGAACATACGGATAGGAAGTGTATTTAATCAACGCATCAACAGCCTGCCGTGAGAACTCCAGTCGGTTGTAAGTCACCATTCCAATGTTCACTAATTTTTTGCCCATTGAGATATCATCTCGTATTAAATATTCTGTTTCATTGGCTATTTGGCTGGTCATCACATTCTTTATGTCAGTCATTGCAACGGCAATATCAGGAGGCATTTCAAAAGTAGAATTAAGCTTTCTGGTTTCAATGAGGCTAATCCATCCCTCAATAACCATTGGCCACGAGAAGCAAGCCTGCCAATGCCGCTTTCCGAGTTCCCCTAGTAATTTATTTAAATCAGGACGATCACACAAGACAGCAAGGTGTTTTGAGAAATCTTCCAATTCACAAATAATCCCCCCCGCATTGTCGTTCGCGGCACCGCAGTTTGGTGTGGCCAGCCAAGGTTTTCCGTGGGCCATTGCTTCAAGTATTGTAACCGGAGACCCTTCACCGTGCGAGGCAAGCACAATAACGTCGGCTGCCTCCATAGCGGCCGATACATCGGTACGGGGTAACCCAGGAATGTAAAGGACATCCGGAAACCGTTTTAGTGTCTCGAAGAATTGATGAGCGCAATCCTCTTCTCCGGAAGGATGACCAATTATGACCAGTTTCCAATTGGAAGGCATATTTTCTAGGGCACTCAGGAGGCCGATGTGATTTTTGACCCAGTATAAGTTAGCAATATGAACTATCAAAAATTCAGAAGCAGGGATGTTATATTTTTCCCTGAATCCGGTGGCCGCTTCGGGAATCGAGACTGCATTAGGCAGGTAAACGGGTAAAACATCGACGGAACGCATGTATGCATCGTCAGATCCTGAGAGCGTCATTGTTACAGCTGCGTTCGCCTTTTTCAGAATAGCGGCCAATCGGCTGGAAAAGGTTGCATCTCCCCGCCAGCGGCTGTAACCATCAGCATTGATGATAGGTTGCAGTATCAGGCATGTTTGTTGCGGTATCCGTATATTTTCCATTGCCCAGAGAATGGAACCTTGTGGGTCTTGGATAAGAATACAGGCCGAATATTTCCCTGATTCCACTTCCTGCCGGATATACAGCAACCATTCCAGAGCTCCATTAATCAGCCGACTCGTATCCAGGCTGATTATATTGACGCCTTGATAGGTGTTGCTGCTTCGCCCGGAAATTGCGGAAGTTGCGACATAAACATCGTAACCTTTCAAGACGAGGTTGCTGGAAAGCTGTTCAGCAATAGTTTCAAGGCCGCCAATGGATGGCCAAAAGTGAGAGACAGCAATAAAAACTTTTGATCTGGAAAGCCCCTCTCCGCGTAAGATCAAACTTGCCTCTTCCAGCCGCATCCGGCTGTACAGGGAAGGGTGATTCAGGACAATGGTGGCGATCAGTTTTTCCCTCTTCTGGTTTGAGCCAGTCAACATGCTTGCTGTGCGTTTTCTGTAAAAGAAAAGTGGTTCTGGTATTCGATATCCTTTCCATCCATTTTCAATGCAACCAACCCAGAAGTCCCAGTCCTCGTATCCTTCCCGCATTTCGGCATTGTAGCCACCAACATTTTCCCAAACGCTTCTGCGAACAAGAGAACAAACGCAAGCCGTATTGTCTGTGTGAACAATTGTATTGGCGTCAAATTCGGGCAATACATACAAATCGTGTTTTTCTCCGAAATGCTGGATATGTGAATACACAAATCCCACGTCCGGATGTTCATTAAATATCTTGAGTGCCTTCTCCAAATAGCTTGGCGCGATACGGTCGTCGGCGTCAAGAGGAAGCCAATATTGTCCGCTGGATGCAGCAATACCTGTATTGCGGGCATCCGGTAGCCCGCCATTATTTTTCTCCAAAAGTCTTATTTTTCTATCGGGAAATTGCGCGATGAGCTGTTTTGCTACATCGCTTGTATTATCAGAGCTGCCATCATTTACAATAATGCACTCCCAGTCGTCAAAGGCCTGGATAATGACGCTGCCGACAGCATCCGGCAAGTAACAAGCCTGGTTGAAGCAGGGAATTATAATTGAGACCAGAGGGGGTTGAGCGTTTGCCGCAATGAAATGGAGCTCCACTTCTTGATGACAGGAATTGGGAGAAAAACCGGAATACAAAGAGACGTTAATCCTGCGGCCTGAAAGATATTTTTCCAGAAGATATTCTGATGATATATCTCCGGCGCGGTTTTGAACGCATGTGGTTTGGACCTTATTGATGGGGTTACAGAATGTGAAAGACTGTTCCGGGCAAATCAGGCAGGGATAGCGGCCCTGAAAATACGAGGCTCGGCTTGCCATTTCGGACTCAAGGGAATTCGGGTTAAAAAAATTCACTGCTTCGAGCAAAGGAGCAAGATCCCGGGTTCTATAAATTGAGCTGGACACTTCCAACGGATAGCCAAAGTCAAGCTCCGCAGAGGCCCATTCATACTTATATGAGCCGCAGGCAATACCCAAAAAATTAGGAAGCGTTTGTTGCCTGTCGAGGGTATAACAATAAGTAGTGTTTTTTCCCAGCCGAAGTGAGTAGCCGAGAACATCTTCGGTAATTTCAAGTAAATGTTGACAGTCAAAAAAACTGAAATCCCGTACAAATATATTGTCGTCTACCAAAAAAAGCACGTACTCATAAGATCGTAATATCTGTAGTAGCTGTTTCCTGAAATCAGTTTCTGCAAGCAATTTGATATTGCTGTATGAAAGATACTCCTGTTCGAGTTCACAATAGGCCAAACCAAAGTTTTCATTCGAAGCTTTTACAATAACATTGATTGATAAGTCACTGGCGTCCCGGCAGTGAAGCATAAAAGAACGGAGTGTAGCATCTAGTTGAAGAGGACGATCCTTGCTAAAAATAAAGACTAGACTCACAATAACTCCTTATATTTTATGAGCTACACATCCGTATTCCATTGTTTCGCCGTTTCTAAACATTGGAGTTTCATATTCAATAACAAAACCCCTGTTATTAATTATTGCCTTAAACAAGTTTCTTGATCGGCAAACATTCCTGTGCACTTCGTCATGACCGTTAAGATGATAAAGATCGGACCATAACAGAAGCTTACATCCAGGCGCCGCATATCGTGCAATATTGTTCATCACTTCAAGCGGATCATCGACATGATCAAGGGTGTTTCGACAGACAATAACGCCATTGATTCGACCGACTAATTCCGGCAACTGCTTTTCAGCGCCTTGCGCGTGCACTTGTATCCAATGCCACCACCAAGTTTTCCCAAATAATTTCATCATCATCTGCTTGTATTCATTGGCAAGGGGATCAATAACATGCCATTTGTGTATAAAATGCCAATAATTGGCAAAACCGCATGGTCCTGAGCCTATTTCTAGACAATTCTTATCGATAACATGTTGTACAAAGGCTTGCCACAACGCCTCTTTTCCTTGAAAAAACTCAGGAAGGCTTTGCTTTCTACCAATAGATAATGTACCAGTTGCCATGTACAATTCTATTGATCTACAGATAATGTCATACTCTTTATAAAAATTATTATTTAACCATGTTTGTGCATGTTGCATCTGGACTTTTTGAGCAAATGAATACATAAATAGAGATTGTTCAGAGCTTGTTTCAATATAGTTTGAATCATTATTTTCAGGTTTTACAACACCAATCCTGAAGTTGCTTATACCTTGATAAGCTAATATAGCCGCTCTATGAACACCATCTAGTATCTGATACTTTCCGTCAGGCGTCTGCTTGGCTACAATTAAATTGTGTTTCCCTGACTCTATAATGTCATCGTAGTGAAAATGTTGAATCATTTTATCAAAAACTTCAGGAAAGTGGTCATCTGTCAACATTGTACCCATATATTTCTGGTGGTACTGAATATAATCAGCTTTTTCACCAGAGACATAACGGTAATGTGGTGTATCCGTAACGCAAAGCAGCCCTCGATCCAAAATGTTTGCGCGCAGATCGTCGATACTAGCATTAACAATTTCAAGGTGGTCAATTTTTCCCAGATGGTAAGGCGCATCGATATCCGGGTGAGGACTGATTTTGTAATGCTCCATCGAAGGCAATCCCATCACCTTAAGAACATGCTCGACCTGACTTTCATAATCAGACGCATGAATCACATGATGTTCAGTCCTTTCACCGTTTGAACCGCGAGGATTGAACTTGTTACGTATTTCCTCCTTAATATCCTTTATTCTCTGGCATTGTATATGCCTGAAAGGCCCTTCTCCAAAATACTTTTCCAGTGGTTCCTTGTTTATGACAAGTATGAAAACAATGTCAGGTGTAGTTGTCAGTAGATATCTGGTTTTTGCAACTAAATGTTCAAAAGGCACAGTGTCACATGCATAGATATCTTGTACAAAATTTTCAATATCATCGACATGCTTGCGCACAATGGTGATGACGTGCAGTTTCGAATCGTTTCTGATTATATCGAGAATCTGGTTTGTGAATTTGAGCCCGTGCCCCCAGATAATAAAGTAATCCATCCGTTGTATTTTTGTTTCAAAAGCTCTGCCGTAAGCACGAACAGAGCTTGCATGACCGGGAGTTTGACACGATTGGGGCAACTTATAGCAGTTCTCAGACGCGTCCGGGACCACCACTGGGGCGGATATTGCCTTGTAACTTACACACAAGGTTGAATTTTGTTGTTTGTCTGCAGCGACTATCAAATTAGTGTATTTGTTGATAATAGGGATGAATGAAAAAGTCTGTTTCGACTCAATGTATTTGAGATGTTTTATTTTTGATGGGATTTCATCTTTCCACTCCAAATACTCAAGGAATCGAATAGATAATTCATGCTCTAGTGCAGGTACATATACCTCGGCGCCATTTTGATTTATAAGTTGTTTTGAGGCTAACACAACTTTGCTGTACGCTGGATCGACTAAAATTTTACGATACGCATTGAGTGAATAGAGTAAGTCAAACCTGAAATTCAATCGCTCGGCTCCTGGTAAATAGACATCCAGATGCATGTGATTGATTTCATGATGTACCTTCATTTCGAAACCTTTATCTTTATATGGCTGAAATGCAGTCAATATATGAGAACAGCACTGTTCATGGTCATTACAAAGAATATCAATATCTTCATAATCATTGTAATTTGGAAAATGGGCTGGAAGTTTTATAATTACATAATCCGTCATTTCTTCAAAAAACAATCTCAGATCAATACGATTTGAAAAAGAAACATCTGTATGACATTCTGCTAGCATCTGGATTCCCTTTTAAGCTTCGACCAAGATTGACATTTTCGCAATATATAGATTGTTTCTAAGGGGAATGCCGGTTTCCGAAATGTCAATCTAAATTTTTCCATAGCCTCAACCACCAATTCACTTTTTCAGCCTTTCACATAACACTTTGCGAGCGCCGCTTACTTGTTCGGTGTGTCCTGAATAAAATCAACTTCTGGATCAGATGAATATATCTTTACAATCCCGGAAAACCAGGTCGCTTCGGATTACAAAAAATCTCCGCCAATCATCCGGTTAGAGGTTGGATGGATGGCATTGGGCAGATAAGTATCGGATTCACATTGGTTACCGTAACTGTTTTAATTTCTGCAGGCAAACCCCGGCCTAGCATTAATGCAATTGTGGTGCCAACAACAAATTATACTTACAGTCATATCACAAGCGAACACAAGTAAAACAGATTGATATTGTTAATCATTTTGTTTGAGAATTTTTGTCTAAAGTTACCAGATTTTATGCCCTGGGATCGGTTACACGCATGCCTTGATACGCGGCTGAATTGTTTTGCTAAAAATTTTGCCAAGATTTTGACTTGGCTGTCATGTTTTCGCAATACGTGAACACAACGAAGAATATGGCTTAAAAAATAGATACCAGAATCACATGCGAGTCCCTAACCGGAGATTGCTGCCATTTTTTGTGAAATTTACGTGAAATTTCAGATTATTACAGATTTTAGACGGAAATTAAGTTACGCACCCCCGGTAAAACCAGGAAGGGTTTTTATACTAAAGAATTTCAATTACATGCCGATATTGTTAACTGAGTCCTGTAAAAGGCTATCTGCCGGGTGGGGGCAGAGTCGTTTGGCCCTGCCTGCATTAATGAGATTCTGCCGCCCTCATCATTTGTTGGCCATTGTTGAAAGGCGAACTAATATATGCGTTTTGGGGCTTTGCAATTTATTGCTGTCGCAACATTTATTGCGCGGTACATTCAGATTGAAATTTTTGGTGTATGCTTTCGTGTCCGTCAAATAGTTAGAAAGTGGAACTAAAGATAGAATTTTCAATAAGTTAGATAAGGAGGAAACACCCACATGTCTATGTCTATTGTCTCATCAATGACCACGTCACAAATCGCACAATTGACCACGCAGCAGATACGGAGCCTGACTACGTCAGAAGTTCAGTCACTGAATACGGCGCAGATTGGCGCCTTAACTTCTACCCAGATTCAGGCCTTAACAACTGCTGATGTTGTGGTGATTAGCTCAACTGCCATTGCAATTCTGAGCACCAGTCAACTGGACGGCCTCTCAACTACGGACATAGCGGTACTAAAGGGAGCGCAACTCCTCGCGATGACGACAGGCCAAATCAGCCATATGTCGACCTCGCAGGCGGCGGCGTTGACTTACTTGCAGGTGTCGAGTCTGTCAACGACGAACCTCGCGGCGCTGACCACCAGCCAGCTCATCACCTTCTCGACCCAAGAAATTGCCGCGCTTACGACTGCGCAAACGGCGGCTTTGACAACGAGCCAGGTCGCCAATCTGACGACCGCGCAGGTGGTGGCGCTGACGACCGGGCAAGTTGCCAAATTGTCAACGGCTGACCTCGCGGCGCTGACGACCAGCCAGATCGCTGCCATGGAAATCAAGGATGTTGCTGCGCTGACGACCGCGCAAGTGGCAGCGCTGACAACGAGCCAGGTTGCCAATCTGACGACCTCTCAGGTGGCGGCATTGACGACTGCGCAGGTTGCGAGCCTGACAACGAGTCAAGCTTCCAGCCTGACGACCTCTCAAGTGGCGGCCTTGACGGCTGCGCAAGTCACGAAACTGTCAACATCGGATATCGCGGCTATGGGCACGAGCCAGATTGCCAATTTGTCGACCAAGGATGTTGCTGCGCTGACGACCGCGCAAGTGGCGGCCCTGACAACGAGCCAGGTCGCCAATCTGTCGACCACTCAGGTGGCGGCATTGACGGCTGCACAGGTAGTAAGTCTCACTACGAGTCAGGCTTCCAGCCTGACGACCTCTCAGGTGGCGGCGCTGACAGCTGCGCAAGTCACGAAACTGTCAACATCGGATATCGCGGCTATGGGCACAAGCCAGATTGCCAATTTGTCGACCAAGGATATTGCCGCGCTGACTACCGCGCAAGTGGCGGCGCTGACAACGAGCCAGGTTGCCAATCTGTCGACCTCTCAGGTGGCGGCGTTGACGACCGCGCAAATTGCTAAATTGTCAACATCGGATATCGCGGCCATGGGGACAAGCCAGATTGCCAACTTGTCGACCAAGGATGTTGCTGCGCTGACGACCGCGCAAGTGGCGGCGCTAACAACAAGCCAGGTCGCCAATCTGTCAACCTCTCAGGTGGCGGCATTGACGGCTGCGCAGGTAACGAATCTGACAACGAGCCAAGCTTCCAGCCTGACGACCTCTCAGGTGGCGGCGCTGACAGCTGCGCAAGTCACGAAACTGTCAACATCGGATATCGCGGCTATGGGCACAAGCCAGATTGCCAATTTATCGACCAAGGATATTGCCGCGCTGACTACCGCGCAAGTGGCGGCGCTGACAACGAGCCAGGTTGCCAATCTGTCGACCTCTCAGGTGGCGGCATTGACGGCTGCGCAGGTAACGAATCTGACAACTAGCCAAGCTTCCAGCCTGACGACATCTCAGGTGGCGGCGCTGACGGCTGCGCAAGTCAAAAAACTGTCAACGGCTGACCTCGCGGCGATGACGACCAGCCAGATCGCTGCCATGGAAACCGGGGATATTGCCGCGCTGACTACCGCGCAAGTTGCTGCGCTGACAACGAGCCAGGTTGCCAATCTAACGACCTCTCAGGTGGCGGCGTTGACGACCACGCAAATTGCTAAATTGTCAACATCGGATATCGCGGCCATGGGCACGAGCCAGATTGCCAATCTGTCGACCAAGGATGTTGCCGCACTGACGACCGCGCAAGTCGCGGCGCTGACAACAAGCCAGGTCGCCAATCTGTCGACCTCTCAGGTGGCGGCATTGACGGCTGCGCAGGTAACGAACCTGACTACGAGCCAAGCTTCCAGCCTGACTACAGCGCAGGTGGCGGCGTTGACGACCACGCAAATTGCTAAATTGTCAACATCGGATATCGCGGCTATGGGCACAAGCCAGATTGCCAATCTGTCGACCAAGGATGTTGCCGCACTGACGACCGCACAAGTTGCTGCGCTGACAACGAGCCAGGTTGCCAATCTGACAACCGCGCAGGTAGCGGCGTTGACGACCGCGCAAATTGCCAAATTGTCAACATCGGACCTCGCGGCTATGGGCACGAGCCAGATTGCCAATTTGTCGACCAAGGATATTGCTGCGCTGACTACCGCGCAAGTTGCTGCGCTGACAACGAGCCAGGTTGCCAATCTGACGACCGCGCAGGTGGCGGTGCTGTCGGCCGCACAGGTAGTAAGTTTCACTACGAGTCAGGCTTCCAATCTGACGACCGCGCAGGTGGCGGCGCTGACTACCGCGCAAGTTGCAAAACTGGAAACGTCGGACCTCGCGGCGATGACTACCAGCCAGATCGCGGCCATGGAAACCAGGGATGTTGCCGCGCTGACTACCGCGCAAACAGTGAATCTGACAACGAGCCAGGTCGCCAATCTGACGACCTCGCAAATGGCGGTGCTGACTTACTTACAGGTGGCAAATCTGACAACGAGCCAGGCTTCCAGCCTAACTACCTCGCAGGTGGCGGCATTGACGACCGCGCAAATTACGAAACTGTCAACATCGGACCTTGCGGCGCTGGGCACGAGCCAGATCGCCAGTTTGTCAACCGGGGATATTGTGGCGCTCAATACAAAGCAGGTGGATGCGTTGACAACGGCTCAAGTCTCCAGTCTGACGACCTCGCAGGTGGCGGCGTTGACGACCACGCAGGTGAATGCGTTGACAAGCTCACAGGTGCAGGCACTGACAACGACTCAAATTCAATACCTCCACATATGATTGAAGTCTAAGGATGGAATGTTCTCCTGCATACCTGAAATCACGCAAAAGACGGATATGCAGGAGAACCCCGTGGGGGACTTGTCAGTATAAAGCACACTATTTCAACCCTCGGTAAAACCAGTGGGTAGTATAAATAATAGTTGGACAAAATTGAGCCCGGATTTGGGGTATATTGGGTCGCGTTGATTGAACAAAATCCTCAGCATAGCATAAAGCTATGCTGAGGATTTTGCGATTAACACGCAGAGAACATGCCCCAAAGACGGATGCAACATAGTAACATTATTATTTAAAGTAACACCGGGATCGAATTAAAACCGAAAAGAATGTTGTCAAAGCACAATAAATAATTCATACAGTACATAATCTGTACGCTCGAACTTAGTTGAGCAATAATGAGAGAATAAGGATTGAGTATTCGTGAAAACCGATGAATGGATACTAGAGGCTGTCAAGCTTCAGGAAAGCGGCAAAACCGGCGAAGCGGAAACACTCTTCAGAAAGGTACTGAAAACCAAACCTGATGATTTTGTCTCACGATATTTCCTGGGGGTGATCGCCTTCGGAAGCAACGACTATCAAACTGCTCTTGATTTGTTCGAAGAAGCAAAAGAATTGAATTCCAGCTTTGCTCCCCTCTGGTATAATTTAGGGATAGTATTTTGCAGGCTCGGCAGATATCACGAGGCGATCACCAATTTCAACCAGGCAGTCGTGCTTGATCCAAATTATGTAGATGCAATAACACAGCGTGATACATTGATTTCTGTTGTGCAGCAGACCGACCACAGATCTTCTGCTCCTGATCATCCGTTTGAATATTCGGAAAAGGTTTGCAGAGCTCTTGAATTGCAGAGATGTGGCCGATTTGACGAGGCAGAAGACTTGTATCTGGATATTCTTGCAGCCAATAGCGAAGATGTTCCATCTCTCTACTCTCTCGGCGTACTGGAACAAACAAAAAAGAATCCTGACAAGGCATTAGCCTATTTTGAGCAAGGCTTAAAAATAAAGCCGGATTACGCGCCACTCTGGTACAATCGCGGCGTGATACTTCACGGCCTAAAACAGCACGATGACGCCATTGAGAGCTATAATATGGCTTTACGTCTGAATCCGGAATACGTTGAGGCCATGCTCAATCGCGGGGTCGTACTGGCGGAGGCAAAACGTCACAAAGATGCCTTGCTGAATTACGAAGAACTGCTCAAGATTGATCCAAACAATGACAAGGCATTATGCAACAGAGGCGCTATTCTCACCGACTTTAAGCTCTACGATCTCGCCATTCAGACATACGAACATCTTTTGCGGGTTTCTCCCGATTTCGATGATGCACTTGGATTGCTTTGTTTCGCGAAGCTGCATGCCTGTGACTGGGATAATCTTGATACGTACTATACACGGATTTTCGAGGGAATTCGCTCCGGCAAGCGGGTCTGTAGATCTCAGGCGTTACTGGCCATGTCAAATGACCCCCATGACCACCTGCTTTGTGCGCAGATATTTTCCAGTCACTCTTATCTTCGGCAGGAGCCTCTTTGGAGGGGTGAAATATATGAACACAGCAAAATCAGGATCGCTTACGTATCTCCGGATTTTCGTGAGCATCCTGTGGGGCACCTTACCGCAGGAATTTTCGAAGCTCACGATAGAGATAGATTCGAGATAATCGCCATATCTTTGGGAAGCAACGATAATAGCCATCTGCGTAATCGCATGGTTGCAGCATTTGATACATTTATCGATGTGCGCCACATGAGTTCGCGCAGTGTGGCCGAGATGCTGCGTTCAATGGAAGTGGATATCGCCGTTGATCTTGCCGGATACACGGCGGATTCGCGCGCTGATATCTTCTCATACCGGCCGGTTCCGGTTCAGGTCAATTTTCTCGGGTATTCCAGCACGCTTGGAGTTGACTACATCGACTACATTATTGCCGACCGTTTCGTGATCCCTGAGGAAGCTCAAAATTGCTATAGTGAGAAGGTAGTGTATATGCCGGACTCCTATCTTCCCACCGATTCGTCTGTGGGGATTGCCGAACGGACACCCAAACGGGAAGAATGCGGCTTACCGGCGCAGGGTGTCGTGTTCTGTTCGTTCAACCATGACTACAAAATCAACTCTCCTATATTTGATGTATGGATGCGGCTTCTCAGGCAAGTCCCCGGCAGCGTTTTATGGTTGATGAAACTGAATGAATCTGCGGAACGGAACTTGCAGAAAGAAGCAGTAGCAAGAGGAGTCGAAGCAAACAGACTGATATTTGCCACCCGTGTCCCCAGCATTGAGGCCCATCTGGCCCGCTATCGGCTAGCCGATCTTTTTCTTGACACTACGCCGTATAACGCCCATACGACCACAAGCGATGTCTTGCGTGCGGGGCTACCGGTGGTGACCTGCATGGGTAAGGCTTTTGCGGGGAGAGTGGCTGCCAGCCTGCTGCATGCTGTCGGACTGCCAGAAATGGTTACAAACTCGCTTGAGGAATACGAGAATCTGGCGCTACGGCTGGCTCAGGCTCCGGATGAGTTGACTGATATCAGAAAAAAACTGCGGAAAAATCTGACAACATCGCCGCTTTATGATACCGAGAAATATTGCCGCAACCTTGAGGCGGCATACCAGACTATGTGGGAATTCTACCAGCGCGGAGCCCCCCCCCGGCATTTTTCAGTACAAAGTAGAGGGATAGATGAAAGTAACCGTGAAATGAAGAAGAATAAGCTTGTTATACTGATACCTGTATATAGAGCGGCCTTAAACCAGTTGGAACAGTTTTCCATTGACTATTTGATCGCGAGAACAACGGGAAGAAAACTGGTTTTCATTGCGCCCGAAAGCCTGGATAAAACCTATTACAACCAGAGATACAATGATATTGAGTTCATTACCTTTGATGATCGGTTTTTTGAATCGATAACCGGTTACAACCACCTGCTGCTGGATGCTGAATTTTACCGGGCGTTCGCCGATTACGATTACATGTTGATACACCAGACTGATGCCCTTCTGTTCCATGATAATCTCGACTACTGGATGGACCGGCGCTTTGACTACATTGGAGCACCTTGGCCGAATGGTGTGGAAGTGAGCTTAGAGGTAGGAAGATTCAGCGTCGGAAATGGCGTAAACCTTAAGGCATACGTCGGAAATGGCGGTTTCAGTTTGCGTTCGATACAAGGCGCCATTGCAGTGCTGGATGAGCTTGAGGATATCAAGGACTATTGGCTCAAGTGCGGTAGCAGTGAGGATCTGTTTTTTGCATTCATGGGCATGGTGTCCGATAGATTCAATATTCCCAACCAGATGGTTGCTTCGAGATTTTCACTTGAGTTGAACGCGGAAGGTTATTTCAAGATCAATGACGACGAGATACCAACCGGCTGCCATGCTTGGTGGAAGCATGGTCTTGAGTTCTGGAAGGGGATTATCTCTAATTTAGGATAGTATTTGTGATCAAAGGGGGTTGCAATGCGGATAGGATTGGTTCAGACAGGGGCGATAGGTGACATAGTTATTGCGCTGCCCATTGCCTGTTATTATTTGGATCAAGGGTGTGAGGTGTTTTGGCCTGTAGATAACCGGTTTATTGATTTTTTTTCTGAAGCAGAGCCAAGAATTAATTTTTTACCAGTTGACGCACAGCAGCATGGAACAAATACGTTAGATTATTTTTTGAAAGAGCCATATGTGCTTTTGAACAAATTTAGTTGTGATAATATTTTTACTTTATACTCCTATTTAACAGGGATAGATCTTGGGCACCACCGCTTGGCTAGATCTTTGAAATTTGACGAATACAAATATGCAGTGGCAGGAGTACCTTTTTCTGAAAAATGGAAGTTGAAGATCAATCAAAATTCAGAGCGAGTAAATAAATTATTTGAATTACTAGACATAAAAGGTGATTATATTGTTGTCCATGAGGAGGGTGGAGCAGGGTCTAATTTTAAGTTTAATATTGAGCTCCACGATTCAATTGTTGAATCTCACCAAATTATAAAAATAGCATCTCTAACAAGTAGTCCTTTTGATTGGATACCTATATTTGAGGGGGCGAAGCAAATAGCAATGATTGATTGTTTGCATGCAAATGTGATAGATCAGCTAAATATAAAGGTACCTAAAAGCCTTTACTTAAGATCAGACATCAAGTTTACTCCTGTGTTTACAGCCGGCTGGGACTTTAAGTAAAAGGTGGATTTGCATTCAATCACAGGGCAAAACATATGATATTGTTGAATATTTTTTGACCCCCAGTTACTGCGCCTTTTCGATGGACATTAAACGACGAATAGAAGATTAGCGCCAGCTCGGCTACACCACTGAGCACTCTATCTCGGAACAAATTTCAAGATAAAGAATCAACATAACTTTGGAAGAACCGCACTCACCTCAATATCATTCAGGTGTATTTGTCCACAGATGATTTGAATTTACTTATACGAGAACAAAATAGTATTGCTTCCGGCTTTCATATAACCCTTATTGCATGCAAGTAAAGAGTCCTCGCCGATAGGATGAAGATTTTGTGCGTATTTCGGTGCGGGGAGATGGAGATGTTTTCTGATTTTCTAACTTATTAGAATGACGGGGAGAGATTATGCAACCCATACGGAACGCATGGTGTATCCAGATTGACATAACAAATTACTGCTTCCTCTCATGCCTCTATTGTTCTCGTTATAACCGGCATCTTAGAAAAGACCAGCGCAGACACATGTCTCTGGAACAGATAGAAAAGGCGCTTGACTCGTTAAAGACGTGGCCTGCCAGGATTGGCATCATAGGCGGTGAGCCGCTGTTGCACCCCGACTTTTCCGAGATATGCGAGCTTATCAGGGGCAAATTTCCTCCATCCAAAATGGGGCTATGGACCTCAGGCGGGAAGAAATTTAATGAGCTTACATCCCTGATCAGCAAGACCTTTGGCGTAGTCGCATACAATGAGCATAACAAAGAGCAGTTGCAGGTCTGCAAACATCAACCGCTCACAATTGCCATTAAGGATGCCGTTCCAGATGAGTGCCTGAGAAAGACACTGATCGACGATTGCTGGGTTCAAAGAACTTGGTGTGCCACCATAAACCACTTCGGGGCTTACTTCTGTGAGGTCGCAGCGGCTCAGGACGTGCTTCTCAACGAGGGAAAAAATGCCTGGCCGGTGGAACCTGGGTGGTGGAAGAAGGAACCCGAAGAATTCCAGGATCAGGTGGATAAGTTTTGCGACAATTGCGGAATGGCGATCCCTATGGAAAGGGAATTGATCCAGAAAAAAACTGAAAAATTCTCACCATCAGTTCTGAGGATGTTCCGGGAGCGCAATCTCACGAAAGTCTCCGATGCGGACATCGAACTGTTTAAATATCAGTTCAGCAAAGAGGAAATTAAAAAATATGCGAAAGTATGGGCTCCGGGAAACTACCGCGGCGATTTGAGCGAAGACGAGACGGCATGCGAAGGGTTGGGATTTACTAAAGAAATAACTTGATTTAATACATCTGCCATGTTTCGAATGCTAGCCTGTTCTGGAAACCATTATTGAAGGGAAAGTGTATGAATATTCAGCTGATAACGATGTGGTACAACGAAGAATTTCTAGCTCCTTTTTTTCTCAATCACTATTCATGGGTGGATAAAATTCATATAGTTCTGGACGCCGACACAAATGACCGGACAGAAGAGATTGTCAGAGAATATCCGAACGTGGAAATAGAGTATTTCAAGTTTCCCGACATGATGGACGACATCCTCAAAGTTAGCAAGCTCAACAGTAAATACAGTGAGATAACTGACGCAGATTACGTAATCCTGGTGGATTCCGACGAGTTCATATTTTGCTATGACTTGAAAAAGTCCGTCAGAACTCACCTGGAAAACACTAATAAGAACGTTTATTTCGTTAATTTGTGGCAGATTTTTAAACATGAGGCTGACGGGCCTCTGGATCCGAATGTATCCATTCCGCTCCAACGGATGCATGGCGACCCGGATATGGACGATCCATTCAATATTCTCTATATTAAGCCATCGATAGTAAGGGGGAACAAAGATCTTTTCTGGACTGCTGGCAACCATGAGGTAGTCTACGAAGGAAACAGAGTGCTGTGGCGCACGCGCAATCCCGATACCATGAAGGCCCTTAACATGTCGCTATGCAGGAGCGACATGCTTCAAGGCTCGCATTGGAGGCTCGTGGATCTGGAAGAGACTATAAAACGCCGGATAACGAACCGCAAGCTCAGACAGTCGCAGGTTAATCTCAGCAAGGGACTGACTGAACAGTACCACAATATTTCCGAACAAGACATCATGGATGAATACGAAAGGAATAAGTGTTTGCCTGTCGTGATAACGAGCATAAGCGAGGCAGGAGCAGACAGTGAGCTGGAATCGGGCGTGGGAGTTTCAATGCCGCCACCTGCTACGTGTGATTCGCAACAGACGCCGCAGCTCGGCAAGAAAAAAAGTCTTGATCTTGGTTGTGGCCAGAATCCGCAGAACCCCTTTTATGCAGACGAAGTGTTTGGGGTCGATATCCGTGACGATCTGGGGGCAAATATTCTTTGCGCCGACCTCTCCATAAGTCCCATTCCCTACGGCGACGAATCTTTCGATTTCGTATCTGCTAACGACTTTCTGGAACACATCCCCAGAGTCATATATGCGCCCGCGCGCAGAAATTGCTTCGTGGAGTTGATGGACGAAATATACCGGGTACTTAAAACAGGAGGGCTGTTCCTCTCATTCACGCCAGCTTATCCACACCCTGCGGCCTTCCAGGATCCTACGCACGTCAATATTATTACCGAAGACACCTTTCGTCTCTATTTCGACAATGTAAACAGGTGGGCGGCGCAGTACGGTTTCAAAGGCGCCTTTGCGGTGCGTATGCAAGAATGGAGGGGCATGTATCTACTTACCGTACTTCAAAAAGTGCCTATACAGCTTTGTTGATTATATTGGGAAAACGAAACGGTTCGGGCACATAACCTTTCAATTAAAACTTTGAAGCCAATTCTGGATTCTCGCAACATCCAGCAGAGTATTCGCCTTAGACACTTTTCCACTTGCGCAACTTTAGCCGTGACAATTGAGCGATCAACCATGATCCAAGCCTCCATGACGCTGTCTGAGTTTTGACCGCATCATATGAGAATTCGGCAATCAGCGGGAGTTTGCGGCGGCGAAAAGAACGAATCGCTTCCGCATCCCGCTGGAATATGCTGACGCCCTTGCGAAAGACCTGATCGAGTGCAAGTTCGCCAGCTGTATTCATAATCAACGGATGGATATCAAGCTGGCAAATTCGGCCTAATTCACCGATAAGACAGAAGCGAAGATCGTTGTATGCGGTTGACGGCACGGTAACATGGGCAGGAACGCAATGTCCAGGTCACTACCGGGACGGTTGGTTCCGATGGCGTAGGAACCGAACATTTAACAGGCAATAACTTCTGGTCTGTTCTCGCAATAGTGAATAATTTTGTTTTTTTAGGACTTCAATGTCCATGTGCAAGTCTTATCTCGTCCGTTTTTCCGGCCGTTCAATCTCGAATTTATCCAGCCGGTACTGCAGGGTCTTATAACTCATCCCCAAAAGCGGGGCAGCCTTGCCGATGACCCATTCGGCCCGTTCCATAGCCTTGATGATCAGCCCCTTTTCCAGTGTTTCGATGTCGATCCCCTCGGGTGGCAGGTCAAAAGGAACACCGCCTGACAAAAGTGATGTGGCGGTTATTTCGCTTGGCAGATCGCCCGGCTCGATATAATTACTCTCGGCCATCAGCACCGCACGCTCGATAACCGATTCCAGCTGTCGTACGTTGCCGGGCCAGGAATAATTCATAAGCAGTTTGAGGGCCGGCCGTGAGATGCCCTCTACCGCAATGCCAGTGGCAAGGCTGTATTTTTTGACAAAGAATTCTGCCAAAGTTTTGACATCATTTCCCCGTTCACGCAGGGGTGGCAGGTTGATGCGGATAACGTTGAGACGGTAAAAGAGATCCTCTCGAAAACATCCCCGTTTAATCTCCTGTTCCAGTTCCTTGTTGGTAGCCGAAATGATACGCACGTCCAGTGGGATGTTGACCTTGCCACCAACTCGGCGCACCTCCTTTTCCTGAATGGCGCGCAACAATTTGGCCTGCATGGAAACATTCATCTCTCCGATCTCGTCCAGAAAAACCGTGCCGCCATTCGCTGCCTCGAATACACCGAATTCACGGGCATTGGCTCCGGTGAAGCTTCCTTTTTCGTGGCCGAACAGTTCGCTCTCGATCAGCGTCTCGGGTATGGCCGCGCAGTTAATGGCCATAAATGGTTTGTCCTGACGTTGGCTGCCCTCATGTATCGCTCTGGCAATCAGCTCTTTGCCGGTGCCGGATTCCCCGACGATCAGTACCGTGGAGTTGGTTGCGGCGATCTTGGCGACGATCCGGAAGACTTCACCCATTTTGGGGTGGTCTCCCAACATGTTGGGAATGGTCTTTATCGATGCAACCCTTTTCTGCAGTACCCGGTTCTCGCGCACCAGGCCGATACGCTCAAAGGCTCTTTGCAAAGTCAGTACTAAATTGTCACGCTCCAGCGGTTTCTCCAGATAATCAAAGGCTCCTTTACGCATAGCCTCTACTGCCGAATCAACCGAGCCGTGTGCGGTCATCAGAATCACGCACTGCTGGGGATCATCGGTCAGAACCTTTTCAAGCAGGTCCAGCCCGCTCTGCCCCTGCATTTTCAGGTCGGTCAGGATCAGATCAAACTCTCGCTTGCCAAGTTGCTCCAATGCCTCACGAACCCCTGGGACATCGACAATATCGTAGCCTTCTTTTTTGAGAATCAGGTTGAGGATATCCCGCTGCCCCCTTTCATCGTCAACAATCAGTATGCTTCCATTTTTTTGCAGGTTAGTATTCATGTGTTGTGCCTCTGTATGCTCATACTTTTGAAGTGTCGGAAACGTCTAAAATCTTGTCGCGTAACTCATGTTGCAATGGCAGCAGTACGGTAAAGGTTGTTCCTTTTCCCAACGTGCTGTCAACTCGTATGACACCGCCATGCTCCTTAATGATCCGTTCCGTAATCGCCAGTCCCAAGCCAATGCCCACATCCTTGGTGGTGAAATAAGGCTGAAAGATTTTGTCGACATCCTCAGGAGCGATGCCATTGCCCTGGTCGGCAAAGGTCAAACAAATCTGTTCCTGTTCCCGTGCGGCTCCCAATGTTATGATGCCGCCATTGAGCATGGCTTGGGCGGCGTTATTGACAAAATTCAGGATGCAATTGCGCAGCAGTTCCTGATCAACCCACAGTGGTGGCAGGTCTTCCTGGATCTGCTGGTCCACTGTAATTTGCTGTTCGGTCAGACGGGCCTGTAGCACCGGCAGCACCTTTGCCAGGATATCCGCATAGGGGATCAATACGCGGCGAAGTTTGAGTGGACGGCCGTAGTTCATGAAGTTGACCACCATGTAGTTGGCTCGTCGTACCTCTTCCTTGATTTTGTCGGCCAGTTCTTCCAGCTCGTCGCTTTTTCCGTTGTATCTTGGAATCATCTCTGCTTTGAGGTGGTCGATGGCCAGGCTGATATAGTTGAGCGGGTTGCGAATTTCATGGGCAATGCCCGAGGCCAGCTGGCCCACACGCGAAAGGTGCTCCGCTTCGTAGAGCCGTTTTTCCAATGCCTCACGTTCCCGAAGTTGCTCTACCATGTTGTTGAATCCGGCAGCCAGGTCCCCGATCTCGTCCTTGCTGTCAACCGGGATGGTAACGGAAAGATCACCGGCCGACACACGTTTGAAGTCCTCCACCAGGTTGTGGATCGGTTCGGTATAGCGGCGCGCCAGAAAAATGGTCAGGGCAATGCCAACGGTGAAAACCATGCCGGTGGCAAACAGCCTGCGGATAAAGTTGGCGTGCTGCAGATCGCGGATGTTGTCCAGCAGCATGTTGATCTGTACATAGCCCAAGTGTTCGTCGCCGACAATGACCGGTACGACTACCTCATAAGGCTTTTGGGAGAGGATGCTGGCCCCGCTGCTGACTCGCGGCGCCATGTGGATACCCTTTTCCAGCTTTTTGAGTTCGCGTTTCTTGCCAATCTTTTCGGGATCGGATGAATCAACTATCTCTCCTTCAGTATTGATAATGTTGATTTCATTGATTCCTCTCTCCCGGGCTTTATTGAGATATTCGTTTAAACGCGAAGTTTCGGTTTCGGAGGTGAGATCCTCGATGCTCATCTGGACTGCTTTCGAGATCTCTTGGGAGCTATCCTGAATCTCTTTAACCAGGTCGTTTTGGGCATACTGGTTGAGAGTGAAAAGGGTTAGCATGGCGAGGACCAGCAGGGAGATCATAATGATAACGAGCTTTGTGTTAAGCTTCATGGCGACCTTGGATAAACGGGGTGATCAAGCAAAACATTCGTACAATATATCGTAGCGGATTGACGGAAACAAGGCCATGATTAGTCAAGTGCATTATTGACACCCGCTCGGTTTGGATGATACATACAAATGCTATGCTCTATACTCAAAAACATATACGGTTCAAAAACTCGATTGTGCGTTTCATCGCGCCGCTAGTTCTGTTTGCCGGTCTGCTTGGTGGCTGTACCAGCTACATACCTCGTGAAAAACTGATGCTCTTGCCCTGCGATTCCTGTGGCGAAAAGGTCAAGCTGGTAACCGTTCCCCTTCCGGTAATTGCCTCCAGTCCCAACGAAGGCATAACCCTCGGTGCGCTGTCGGCGTTACTGTTTCACAACAAAAACGATGAAATCTCAACCCTGCTTGCCCCCCAGGTAAACTACAACACTAACTTTGGTGTCACCGCATCGCTGTACGGTGCCATGTACCCCTCTCCCGACCGGAGTATTGAGTTCAACTTGTCCCAATCGTCCAAGGTCAACCACGATTATGAATTCAAAATTCGTGACACCACCCAGATGGATAAAAAGCTCGAACTTAACGCGTTTGCGTTCAAATTGTCCGACGGCTCGTCGCGTTTTTTCGGTTTCCAGGCCAAAAGTACGGTGCAGCAGGAAACGAACTATGCCAATGACGAGGTCGGGTTCAACATATCCGCCGGCTACAATTTTGCCAAGAATTTTCAGATTGTTCTGGGGGACCGGTTCCGCGATGTCACCATCAGGCCCGGTGCGGTCAGCAAAGTCCCGTATATCAAGGATAAGTTTTCCGCGCAGACTATTCCGGGGATTAATGGATTCACCGCTCACTCGCCGCGATTGTCCATCATCCACAGCACTCTGGATAATAGGGATGTCCCCACTTCTGGCAGCTATGTGAAATTAACAGTGGAGAACAGCTTCAAGGCCTTGGGAAGCAATGCGGACTATCGCCACTATGAAGCTGAAGTAAAGGGGTTTTACCCTCTGGACAAAGCCCGTTACATCAGTGTGTTCCGGTTTATGTACAGCCAGACCCTGGGGCATGACGTTCCCTTTCTGGAGCAGAGTATCCTGGGGGGGGAAACCACCTTGCGCGGCTATGGCCGTAACCGTTTCATCGATAACAGCTATTTTCTCTGCAATCTGGAAGAACGCATACGGCTCTTCCGCTGGGAGATTTTCAACGTGACCGCTGACTGGGAGGTTGCTCCGTTTCTGGATCTGGGGGCTGTCATGGAGTCTTTGGACAAGGCCAATCTCGGCAACTTCGAACTTAATCCGGGAATCGGTTTTCGTGCAATTATCCGCCCCAATATCGTCGGACGGGTGGATCTGGGCATCGGGAAGGACGGACCGGCCATATTCGTTGGCCTGGGATATCCCTTCTGATAGGCATAACTCATCAGTTCCGCAAAAAAACCACAAAAGCTCCGCTGCCCCCCATTTCACGTGGGGCAGGGGCAAATTCCACCACCAGTTTCTTTCCCGCATCCCGTAACCATGCCAGCACAGCCTGCTGCAACACCGGTTCAGCGGGAGAGTTGTTGCCCTTGCCGGTAATCACGAGCGCCGCTTTTTCTCCATGGGCCGATGCGCTCTGTAGAAAACGGGACAAAGCCTCCAGAGCCTCCTCGCGAGTCAAACCATGCAGATCGAGTTGGCGTTCAACTGAAACGATACCACGTTTCAGCTGGCGCAAGCGATTGGCGCCCAGCGGTTTAATTTCTTCATCCTCGGGAGTGTGATCGCAAAAGGTCACATCCAACTTGAGCTGACCAATGGCCTGGGTAAAAATTTCGCTGTCAATACGCTCTTTTTCCAACGTGCGTTTGGTCGCGGTGGGCCTGGCTGCGTCAGGCTTCGCCTGTTGGCTTGATGCTTTTGCGGGGGATACGCGGCCATCCAAGCGCTGGACATTATCCATTGCCAGCAAAAACAATTCGGTATCGTCCTCAACAGGCGGATTAGGCGTTACAACAGGTTGAGCCGGTTTTGGCGGTTGCGGCGGCGATGCAACAGTCACCCCCTTCATTGCGCTAAAAGGGTTGGTATGGAACTCGGCCGGTTTTGGCGCATTATGCCGGGTTTTCTTTTTAGTCATCAGTCCTTGGCCACCAAGGTGATTTCAATGCGGCGATTCTTGGCCCGCCCTTCCCTTGTGCCGTTATCGGCCACCGGCTTGAATTCGCTGAAGGTCGCGGCTGACAACGCCGCCGGATCAAGACCCTGACGCTGCAGATATCTGGCGACATTTATGGCCCGGGCGGCGGAGAGCTCCCAGTTGGTAGGGAATACGCTAGTAAGCGCACCGGCAATAGTGATATTGTCCGTATGTCCCTCAATACGAATAGCCTCATCCCTCACCCCCTTCAGTGTTGCAACCATTTTCCGTAGTATTGTCAGGCCGTCCGGCTTGATATCGGCCTTGCCGGAATCAAAAAGTATCGCCGTTTCCATAGTGACGGTCAGCTTTCCCTTAAGCTCGGAGATGGTCACCTGGCCCTGGGAGATTTCGCTCTTCATATCCTGTAGCAGCTTTTCGTAGATGTTGCTGACCTCTTTGACTTTCTTTTCCCTGGCTTTCAGCAGCTCCTTGTTCTCTGCTTCCAGGGCGGCAACCTTTTCGCGCAGGTCACTGACATTCTGTGAAAGCGTATCGGATTTTGCCTTCAGCAGCTGTTCCAGCTCCTGCTTGCCCTTAAGCTGGGTAGCTACCTCGGCCTTAAGCGCGGTATTTTCGGCGGTCAGTTTTTCATGTTTCAGCTTCAGATCGGCATACTCCCTGGTCAGGTTATCGGCCTCTTCAACCTTTTTCAGGTATGTGCTTTCCGCAACCAGACAGCCGCTCAGGGAGAGCACCGTTAAGCCGCCCAATACCAGGAAAACAATTCGCTTCAACATGATATGCTTCCTTTCGCTAGTGCGGGAATGTTGCGATCATACACCGCCCGCTTTTTTATGAAGAGACCTGAAAATCATATCCAGAACCGCTTTCTGACGGGCCTCAAACTTGTTGAGCACAGCCAGACAGGTTCCCATGGGGCAAATTTCATGCAACACATTGGCATCCCGGCCCGAAAGAATGACGATTCTGTTCTTGTCCATACCGGTCTGGGTGGCAAAAACCAGCAGTTTGAGACCATCCATGGAGGGCATCTCCAGGTCGATCAGCAGCAGGTCATAGCTACCGGCTTTGATGCGTTGCAGAGCGGTCAGGGGATTGTTACAGATTTCTACCTGTAAAAGCGGATACGTATCATGAATATAACCGGAGAGAAATTCGGTAAAACCCCGGTCGTCATCTATCAGCAATATTCGGCCCATGGCGAAGTACTATAGCCGATTTTATGAGAGTCTAAAACAAAAATCCGGAAAAACGGGGGATGCAGCTCGTAATGGGTGTAATGATGCGGCAGCGTGATTGTTGCTTTTGGAGATACAGGCTGAGAGGCTGAATCGCGCCATGACGTAGAACCAATGAGATGCAGATGTTTTCAACCGTTTTTTGTGGTTTTCTTTTTTTGAATCATTGCGCTGATGGCCACACAAGCGGCAATGACAACCAGAATAAAGACGCAAAAAATCCAATCAGCCGTACTGAATCCAAACATGCTCAACTCCTTATGATTCTATATCGAACACCTTGGAATATTCCTTTGGTTCAGCTGCCGCTCACACTGTCACGGCGGGCAGTTGGCGCACATGGACGTGAAGAGATTTGTGCTGAGGTACCGGTCGCCCCGGTCGGGAAGGATAACCACAATGACACCGGATGTCAGTTCCCTGGAAAGGCTGAGAGCACCGGACATGGCGGCTCCACCGGACATGCCGCAGAAAATCCCCTCGCGGCTCGCCAGTTGGCGGGCGGTCTCAAAGGCAGGGTCGTCTTCGATGACAATTTTCCGATCAAGTGCGGTCTCGTCGTAGATAGGTGGGACGATGGCCTCTTCCATGTTTTTGAGTCCCTGGATTCTGTGCCCGAGCACCGGCTCGATGCCGATGATCTTCACGTTTGGACTTTTCTCGCGAAAGTAGCGTGAGAGCCCCATCAATGTGCCACCGGTACCCATGCCAGCAACCAAGTGGGTTATGCGTCCTTGCGTCTGGCTCATTATTTCGGGACCAGTGGTTTCGTAGTGCGCCAACACGTTATTGGGATTGGCATACTGATTGGGCATGAAATAGGTGCCAGGATCATCATCGTGAATCTTGTGGGCCATGCGAATGGCGCCATCGGTGGCCTCGCAGCCGGGAGAGAGGACGATCTCGGCTCCGTATGCCTCCAGCACGCCGCGACGCTCCACGCTGACGCAGGCCGGCATAACCAGCTTGATACGGTAGCCACGCGCAGCGGCGATCATGGCCAGGGCAATGCCGGTGTTGCCCGATGTCGGCTCCAGAATGATCTTGTCCTTTGTCAGTTCCCCGCTTGCCTCGGCAGCCAGGATCATTTGACGTGCCGGCCGGTCTTTTATCGAGCCGCCCGGATTGTTTCCTTCCAATTTTGCCAGAATAGTAACGTTTGGGTTGGGGTTGATGCTGTTGATTTCAACCATTGGCGTCGAGCCGATGGAATCGATGAGACTTTGGCCTTT
>WSSedB1CaDRAFT_10000152_pt1 | contig 34673 bp, 25 predicted proteins | sample WetSurSB1Cattail_FD_9460 | JGI IMG/M metagenome (IMG submission 9460)
CCATATCTTCTGGCAGATCTGAACTCCTTTTTGTACGATTTACCCTACTTATAATCCAGGGTTTTCCACCTTTCAGATCGAGAACATTCTCGTCTTTCAATCTCTTGTCTGCTATAAGCTGTAAAACTATTTTCCCTTCATAGTAACCGAAAATATCTTTTACTCCTATCGTAGTATCGTTGTGTATCCTGAATTCCTTGTTAAATGTCTGATATGATGGATCTCCTTTCCATACTAACAGTCGTTCAAGTCGCCCTGAGATCTTTATTGAGTCTCCTACCAATTTAGATTTAATCAGATCAGGCAATTCAGCTATACAATCAACAGATCCTTCTTTCCGTGTTCCGGAAAAGGAAGACTGCCAGCCTGATGCATTAACAGGGAGAAATATTTTCCCATGATCTTTAACAGGTAGGAGATTTTCGTGGTTCCATAATGAAATATAGTGCTTCCCTATCACACTATCGATTTCAAATAGTTTCCCATTTATTCCTTCAGGTATCATATTAAGAACGGTATAAACAGCCTTGTCACCAGATTTCCAGCGATTGACATATACTTTATCAACTGTTGTTTCAATCATTGGGGTCCAGTCATTGTCAAGAAAGGCATCGTTATTCTGCCTGAGGATTAAAGTAGTTTTAGCAAGGAATCTCAGATCATCATCATATTTTTCATCTCTTCCTCCCGGACGAAATAAGTTCAATTCTGTACCATAGCCATTAAAAAATGCAATTGCAATTTCACGGTGAATAATATCCTCCCCTACATCACATACTCTGAAAATAGAAAAATCGGGTTTTATTAACTTATTAAGATTCAGTTCAGGACTAAGAAAGATAGCGTTATGAACTCTTCCTGAGATGATACCCGGCATATCCTTTGGCACAGCCATTCCTTCAGAATACATTATAACGCCCTTCCTGACGCTATCTGCTGCTGCCTGAAGCTCCTTATCAGAACTGCCTCTTGTATCAAGGACTACACCATCAGCTTCAGTTTCAGAAATAAGTTTAGCCATCCCCTTATAATGATCCTCTTTTCGTGTACTGTTATCCCATGGATTATAAGCAATAAAAAAATGTGTCCCTGACATCCGCGACATATTTGCAAAGTTTTTTAATTGCCTCGTTCCGCCCGGAAGATCACGGTATAAATCCCATTGATTACTCTGGTCAAGGCCAAGTCTCGGCCATGTCGGCCAGATACCATAGATATCGATGTTCCCAAAAAGATCTATGCCCTTTCTAAGAACTCCTGCAAAGGTATATTTTCCGGTAAGCCTGTCAAAGAACTCTCTGTCCCAGGCCATCTGCATAACGACAATATAACTGTCCTTTATCCATGCCAGATCATTTCTCCTGAACAGAGTATCGTCAAAACTATCAAGGTCAAACAAATATTTGTCTCTGAACATCATACGAAGACCATTTTGCCATTCTCCTTTAAAAGCAGCTGCATGTATTGAATAGCCGACTTTAGCTTTAGGTGGCAGAAGAGTAGCATATCGTTGTTTCTGACCTCCTTCAGTATAGGTCCGTCGGGCAATAGCGCAAACAGAGAACCCATTCCCGGCTGAAAAAGAGGAATATCCCATCTCCCATGCATTATCGGGAAGAATGACTCTGACTGGCTGATAACCAGGACGGAATAAACAGGCACGTGCTAGGTCCATTGGTCCCCTGCCAGTAATACAGACCGAACTGTTGTCTTCACCAAATGGCACAACATTGCTTATTGAAATTGTATCATTTCCTGTATTCTCAAATGATAATTCTCCCTCCCATCCTGAATCAGTTAGTGGAGCTATATGAAAGGTTACACTGAGTTTTTTTTCAAATGTCTGAGTATACTGGTTATTTATCACTAATGCTTCAACTTCCCCGGAATTATATGGTTTGTCATTGAGCATGAAGCTATAAAGATGTTTTCCTCCGTCGAAATGAATAGCGCTGCTGTCGGTGAGAACAATCAAATCAGCATTCAGCCCTGTCCCCTTTTCAATCCCCACTTTATAAAGTGCCTGTGAATAACATGTACACGGTAAAATAAGGAATACCAGGTTCAACAACCATTTGGACTTTCCGGTTACCATAATGAAAAATATACTCATAATATTTATTACAGAGTTAATTAACAGTTTTCAGTAACATTTTCAGTATTTATACGTAGAAAAGTTAAAGTATCATTTTCAAAATAAAAGATACAAATCATTTATTAAATGTTAACATCTTTTTTAACTAAAAGTAGCAATTACAGATAATTGGATCATTTTTTTTCGATTAGATAATTTAGTTGTATATTTAGGCGTGGTACAAAAGCAGAGGTGTAATGTTCAAAGTAATTAAAATTCTGAAGTTTAGTTTAGTTCTTATCCTGATTATATTTTTAACCGGCTGCGCCTCGACAAAAAAGAATCCATATTATGAAAAAAGGAAAAAAAGCTCCCAGGTAAATGCCTCACAACTTGGAAGAAATAAATACTATTTTTCATCAGGATATCAAAAGAAACTGAGTAAAACATTTAAAAACAAATAGCTTATCCGCCTTTCTAGTCTTCACATGTTATACTCAAACCATCATATGCCAGCATTACACCTGTAGGTAATTCTTTTGTAACTTCACTATGAAGGCCCATTTGATGACTTATATGTGTAATAAAAGCTTTTTTAGGTGATATCTCCTTTATTATATCCAGAGCTTCCCTGAGGCTGAAATGAGATATATGTTTTTCTTTTCTAAGGGCATTTATAACCAGGTATTTGACGCCATAGAGTTTTTCTTTACTCTCTTCGGGAATATAATTTGCATCTGTTATATAAGCAAAACTACCTATTCTGAACCCATACACCGGCAACCTGTAATGGAAAACCCGTACAGGCGTAATCTGCATATTCATTACATTAAACCCTTGCTCAGGAATGGGATTCAACCTCATTTTAGGTATCCCGGGATACTGATATTCAGAAAAAACATAAGAGTATTCCTTTTTAAGTACTTTCTGCACTCTTTCTTCAGAGTAAATGTCAATGGCGTCTTTACTCTTGTAATTGAACGCACGTACATCGTCCAATCCGGAAATATGATCCTTGTGTTCATGAGTCAGAAGAATTGCATCGAGTTTAGTTACATGTTCCCTGAGCATCTGTTGGCGGAAGTCGGGACCCGCATCGATGACCAGAGTTGTTTCATCTGACTCCAAAAGAACCGACGTTCTGAGTCTTTTATCTTTCACGTCTGCAGAAAGACAAGTATTACAATCACAGGCTATTACCGGAACACCCTGGGATGTACCTGTTCCTAGGAAAGTTATTTTCACAATTAAGATATTTCGTGACAAACCTATATTAAAATTAAGTAATAGACAACAGGTAATGCATTTTTCATGATAACATACACATTAGGTATATTTATTATATTTGGGTGAACAAATTTAAAAATGTGAACGGAAGGATTTACCTTATTCCCGTGACTCTGGGAGGAGATGATTTTCTTAAAGTGATCCCCGAAAAAGTTATTTCTCTAACGAAACAGCTGCGATATTTCATAGTTGAAGACATAAGGAGTGCAAGAAGATATTTACGACTGATTGATAAGGAGTTTCCTATAAATGATTCGGTGTTCTACGAGTTAAATGAGCATACCGGAGAATCGGATATCGGACATTTCATTTACCCGGTTTACAACGGATCAGATATCGGTATTTTAAGTGAAGCCGGGCTTCCAGGCATTGCTGATCCAGGTGCAAAAATAGTTGCCATGGCACACCGGAAAGGAATCACTGTTACACCTTTATCCGGACCCTCATCAATAATTCTGGCCCTTATTTCTTCGGGGCTTAATGGGCAGAATTTTACGTTTAATGGATACCTGCCGGTAAAACCAGCTGAAAGAACAGTCAAACTCAGGGAGCTTGAAAAAAAGGCCGGTGAAGGGTTTGCGCAGATCTTTATGGAAACACCTTACAGGAACCAGAAGATGCTTGAATCATTGGTTACAATATGTCATAATGAGACACTTCTCTGTATTGCAATTGATATTACACTTCCGACAGAATCGATAAGAACAAGAAGAATCTCAGAATGGAAGAAAGAACTCCCGCATCTAAATGACAAACTGGTGGTTTTTGTGATGCAGTGAATTTATTTTCCAGGACCCGGTGTTACCTTAACAAGCTGAACATCATACAATAGTGCAGTATACCCCGGGACCGTATAGTATCCGTAAGGACCATATGCAAGTTTTGAAGGTATCAGGAATGTTGCTCGCCCACCTTCTTTCATATAAGATATTCCTTCATCAAATCCGGCAATGGGGTAGCCTTCTCCAAGGGGAAAAACATAATCGGATCCTCCAACAGTTGTAACAAATTCAGAGCCATCAAGAAACTTCCCGGTAAATATAACATCAACAGTATCATATGCAACAGGTGTGCGGCCGGTTCCAACCAGTTCATCACGATAATATAAACCACTTTGTTCCAATTTAAAAGTATCTGCAGGGTTAGAGCTAAGGTAATTGGCTATCGCCTCAGCTTCAGCCTTTTCGTATTTTTTTGCCGGATCGCATGATCCCAGAGATAAAAGCAAAATAGCTGCAGAAAACAATAAAATGGATTGATAATAATTTTTGATCATATAATCAGTTTTAAAGAATCCCAATTAGTTTTAAACGTTAAGCCAAAATGATTATTATTTCTTTGTCAATATATTAACATAATATACGATAACAGCCCTGGATGGAATCTTTTTTCTGTCGCCAACAAATCCGTAAGCCAGAAAAGGAGGAATTATGAATATTGCTTCAGCTCCCGGTTTCAATAACATAAGACCCTCATTCAATCCAGCTTCAATTTCACCTTTCCCGATAATAACCTCTTTAGGACCAAGATCTTTGGATGAGTAACACTTAGTTCCGTCAAGCAGCGAACATTCATAATCCATTACCACTTTATCGTTATTACTAAAAGTCTTCCCCTCCCCTTCTTTAATTATCTGGTACCACAGCCCTGTGGGTGATTCAGTCATGTTCAGGTTCTTCCGATCTATATAATTTTTAATTCTTTCCCTGTCTTTCTGAACAAGAAATTTATTCAGATCAGCCATTTCGTTCTTACCGGGATTAGGTGTAACGTAATTATTCATATGCCTCTCTTTACACGAAAACAGGGAAATAATGATAAACAAGATCAAAAAACTCTTGTTCAACGGGTTATTACGATGATTATTCGAATCTCCAGACATTTTCTTCCAGAACTTTTAGGAAATAGGTTATGGTATTCTCGAGTGTATCAGAAAATTCTCCTCCTGAAGCGTTCCGATGCCCACCACCTGAAAAGTAAAGCGAAGCAAATTCATTTGAAGGAAATTGTCCTTTTGACCGGAAAGAAATCTTTATAAAATTGTCTTTTTCAATGAACAAAGCCGAAAAATTTATCCCTTTTATTGACAACGGCATATTTACAAATCCTTCTGTATCGCCCTTTACGTAATTGAATTTTTTCAAATCATCTTTTGAGAGATGAATATAAGCTGTTTTGAAATCAGGAATGACTACCATTCTCTGGTTAAGAGCAAATCCCTGTAATCTGATCCGATCGCTCGAAAAATTATTATATATAAGATTGATAATATTCTCCTTAACGATACCAGTATCGAGAAGATCTGCAACAATCCTGAATGTTCTTGATGAATACGAACCATGCTCAAAATTTCCTGTGTCAGTTATAATTCCAACATACAAAGCTTCAGCATAAGCCCTGTTCATAAAAACAGACCCGTTTATTTCGCAGATCAGTTCATGGACAAGTTCCGAAGTTGAGCATTTCGTAGGATCAGAAATTAATATATCAGCAAAAGGTTCGGGATCAAGGTGGTGATCAATAATTATTTTCTTTGCTTTGGAAGCAACAACAAATTCTTCTGCTTCTCCCAACCTGTTCGGAGAATTAAAATCAAGCATAATAATTAAATCAGCAGCTTCAATCATTGCCCTACCTTTCTTCCTGTCTTTAATAAAAATATCGATCTGCCCGGCACCTTCCATCCACTTCAAAAACTCCTGGATATTATTTGGAGCCATCAGTGAAACATTTTTATCTCTGGCTTTAAAATAGTGATATAAAGCCAGTTGTGCACCTACTGAGTCACCATCAGGATTGATATGGCTTATAATTAAGATATTCTCCTCGGAGGAGAAAAGTTTCGATAATTCTTTTGTATATTTGGATAAATCTATCACGATCAATGTTGTTTTTTCAAATGGCTAAAGATAAATAATATTCCTTAAGCCCGGTTCATCGGTTAAAAATCAAAAAATCCATATATGTACAGTGATTTTACTTTTTCAATTATAAAACCAAATGCAGTACGGACAGGCAAAACAGGACCCATACTGGCACTTATAAATGAGAGCGGATTTGAAATTGAAGCTCTGCGTATGGTTAGAATGACTGTCGCTCAGGCTGAATCTTTTTATTCCATTCATAAGGGGAAATCTTTTTTTGACGGTTTGATAGAGTTTATGACATCTGGACCTGTCGTAGTGATGATTTTAAGACACGATAATGCTGTCGAAGAGTTCAGAAAACTTATTGGTGCCACCGATCCATCAAAGGCTGCACCCGGTACTATCAGGAAGATATATGCAGTGTCAGTACAAATGAATGCAGTTCATGGCTCAGATAGTGCAGAAAATGCCGTGAGAGAGGCTGATTTCTTTTTTTCAGGAGTAGAGAGATTCCATTAATAACGATTCGTTACTTGCTACGGAAGACACAATGTGTTAGCACAAAGAATAACAGAAAGTTAGAATATCTGTCCTTGACTGTTTAGATGAAAGTCGTAAAAATAATTAAATATTTTTCCTATCAACATTATATCCTGGTTTGTGTTATTAGATTTGTAGATTATTAACACACTTTATGGAATTATCTTCTTCAACTGACTTTTCTGATAAAAAAATTCTGGAAAAGTATTCTTCAGCTTTCACTCTCTCCGATATGGAGATCTTTATTTTCCCTGAGCTCTTCTATCCCCTTATTCTTGCAGATATTATGTCTCCTGAATTATGGCGATGGAAGGATGACCCATGGTTTAAGGATGTGGAGAAAAAGAGCTTTAATGTCAAAGCCAACAGGATAAAACAGTATATTATTCAGAACTACGTTTTCAACCTCGATCTGTCTACCTGGGGACTTACTTCGAAAAGTACTGAAATAGGGAGGTTCAGCGATTTTTTCGATATGGAAATGCTCAAACAGTCCAATGCTCTTTTTGGATATGAAGGCGACAAATATTATTTTGATATTGACATCAGGAAACATTTTGGTCTCGATAAATACGATTCTGACATAATTCCCTACTGGAAGACTGAGACTATTGAAGCGATGGGAGCTTTCAGATATAAAGAAAACTTCAAAACAGGAGCAGGCGAATGTGTCTCACTTTCTGCGCTTTATGCAGCTGCAATGTTCGTCGTTGGTAAAATACCTCTCGAGAAGATCTTCCTCATAGCCACTCCTCTTCATTCGCAGAATTTCATAATAGAAAAAGACGGATTAATTACAAATAACCGAAGAATCGTAACTAAGAACATGTGGTACAATGGGACATCTCTCTCAGAAAAAGCAAGAAGAGCCATGGAGAATGAAAAGGTAACAATTGTATCGCATATCTCAGGTTATGTACATACCATATATAAAGAGGCCACCATTGACAGATCTGCATACAAGTTTTTTTCAGAAAAACTTAAGGAGTTTCTTGCGACAGATCTGACAAGTCTTATTTTTATAAATTTTCTTCGTTTTAAGTCAAAGTACAAAACTCTTTTCCAGTATCGGTACGATTACTCGGGTACGATTAAATACGTCTCCCTTGAAAAGATGTTTGAATATGAACACACAAGCAAATTCAGCGTTTCGTCAGATACACGGAGTTCCCTGTTAAAGGACATTGAAGGCGATGATTTTCACCTCAGTCCCATTCAATGGAAAATTATGCTGAATGATATTGAGGCAATTCTGGATAAACATTCAGGCAAAAGTCTGAAAGAAATTGAAAATGAATTTATTAGAAAAACAGGAACCCAATATGAAGAAGTTATCCAGGATATGTTTAAAGAGTTGAATGATTTTATCTTAATTGACCCGAAGATTCCTGATCAAGACAAAAACTATACAATAACTGATAGGCTTGATATTAAAACTGAAAACAGCCGTGAAGAGATAGTTAATCTGATCACATCTCAACAGGAAAATTCAGAAACAGCCAGGCTTTCCCTTTATGTATACCGCGATATGGATAGATTAGACTGGCGTCCGTTTATTAAAGCTGCTATCGAGAGAAATCCTGTTTCTTTTACCGAACTTAACGAAAAAAACAACTATGAGGTTTATTCATTGTTAAAAGAACTGCCTGTTGAATCAATTTATGATGGTAACAGGTTGGCTTTGCCCGATGAGGTCTGGAATTTCAAACGTGGAGACGGTATCGAAAAAGCTTTTTTACTCGCTGATTTTCTACTTCATAAAGATAAAGAGGCAACTGTTAACATCGAGATAAAAAATAAAGATGTTCTGCTATTATCAGGCACCCATCAATTCCATTTCATCTCAAATAAAAACCTGAAGAAATCTATCAATATAAAAGGGACTGATTATATGATTACCTGATCGCCAGATAATATTGCAGTTTCGAAGATTTTATGACCTTAGATCTGTCTTCATGTCCGACCTATGTGGGCAAAGCATTAAGATGGCAAATAGTTGGGGAACTTCAGGTCTATCGCAGAATGATATCCTTAATAACTTCGCTTCCGGCCTTTTGATTTAACCTCTCCCTTATTGTTTCTCTGAGCATAAGTAATTCATTTCTAACCACTGATGAACTTAAATGGACATGTAAGATACCATCCTTAATAAAAATTTTTGTTGTACGTGAACTGATTGCTTTTCCAACAATCTCTTCCCAGGAGTTAATAACTGCAATTTCACTCAGTTTAGAGCCCAGATTCATCTCCCTGATGTAATCATTCATAGCTTCAGCCAGCGATATGGTCTTACTCCGTCTCATTTAACAGCAATACCGTTCATAGCTACTTCAACTTTACCATTTTCCGCAATCCTGAAAAGCTTATAATCTGTCTTGTGGGAAGCCAGGATCTCCTGCAAGCGATTCTGGTGCGTATCTGTAATAAAAATCTGTCCGAACCTATGATTGCCAACTAATTTTATGATCTGTTCAACTCTTTCGGCATCAAATTTATCGAAAATGTCATCAAGCAGTAATATAGGGGAAAAGCCTGCTTTCCTTTTAATATAATCAAATTTTGCAAGTTTCAATGCAACCAGATAGGATTTCTGTTGTCCCTGGGAACCAAGCAATTTAACTGAAAAATCATTCATTTCAAGATGCAAATCGTCTTTATGAATTCCTACTGTTGTATATTCAAGATATCTGTCTTTGTTTATGGAATTAAGAAGCGCCTCCGTAAAATTGCCATCTGCAAGATGTGACTTGTATACCAGTCTTACAGATTCTTTGCCGGAAGAGATAAGTGAGTAATATTCCTGAAAAACAGGGATGAGCTCATTAATCAGGACATCCCTTTCTTTGTAAATCAAACTTCCGTATTTTACCAGCTGGGCATCCCATACCGAAAGAATATCATTGTCGTTGCTACCTGCCGAATTAATATCTTTCAGTAATTTATTCCTCTGTTGTAAGGCTTTGCTGTAACGAAGAACCGAATCGAGATATTCAGCACTGTATTGGCTGATAATTTTATTCATAAACTTTCGCCGGTCCTCACTCCCCTCTGTAATCAATGCGCTGTCAGCAGGAGATATCATAACAACCGGAAATCTTCCCACATGATCTGAAAGTTTCTGATACTCTTTCCCGTTCCTTTTTAATAATTTCTGTTTTTGTTTTTGAAAAGCGCAATAGATCTGATCTTCTTCGTTCTCCCTGACGAACGTGCCCTGAATAATGAAATAGTCTTCACCATGCCTTATGCTACTACTATCAATATTGTTAAAAAAACTTTTCGTAAGAGACAGATAATGAATGGCGTCAAGAATATTAGTCTTGCCCACACCGTTATTTCCCACGAAACAGTTTATTTTAGGTGAAAACTCAAGCTCGTTAAGCTCGTAATTTTTAAAGTTGGTAAGGGCAAGTCTCTTGAGGTACATGGAAGGTAAAATAAAAAGATATAGGCAAAAGTAATGTAAAAATCACCTCCCTGGAGAGACTATCGGTAGGTTTTTTAACAATCAGGAAGATAAGAACCCATATACAGGAATATGAGTAAGTTCAGCTTCTCCCTGTTTATCAGCAGGTTTACAAAGTGAAAATCAATAAAACATAAGATAAACGCCATAAGTTATAATATTGATATTCAGGACTATACAATTTATTTTGTATATGACATGATATTCATTAAATTAAATGTTTTAAAATTTGCTGAAAAAAATTACTTTTGCGGTGGTAAATTCAGAAGTTAACTATTTAAGACCGGTATGGCAAAAAATAAAAAGGATGTAAATCCAACGAGTATCTCGAGTGTTGAGGAAACACTTACCAGAACAGAGCAATATCTTGAAGAAAATTATAAAACGCTTTTGATCGGATTAGCAGTAGTTGTTATATTGGTTGGACTGGGATGGCTTAGCAAAATCTATCTTGGCAAAAGAAATGATGAAGCACAATCTCAGATGTTCCAGGCGGAAAATTATTTTGCGTCAGATTCCATGAAACTTGCTCTTAATGGAGATGGGAACTATCTGGGCTTTCTCGACATAGCTAAGAGCTATAAATTTACCAAATCCGGTAATCTTGCAAGATATTATGCAGGAATCTGTTATCTTCACCTTGGTGATTTTAAATCTTCAATAGAAACTCTGGGCAAGTACAAAAAGAAAGATAAAGTAATCGGATCTCTGTCCATTGGAGCAACAGGAGATGCATACGTCGAATTAGGGGATCTTGATAAGGGTATTTCAAAATATATCGAGGCAGCAGATTATGCCAATAATTCTTTTAATACACCATTGTATCTTATGAAGGCGGGTGAATTATATGAGTTAAAAGGGAAATTTGCTGATGCTTTAAAACTGTACGAAAGGATTGAGAGCCAGTATCCTGAGAGTACTGAAGGTACATCGATTGAAAAATATATTGCAAGGGTAAAAATACTTATTAAGTAGTTTCCTAAAGAAACTCCTTGTACTACACTATAACGCATCCGGCTCATTTTCTCCTGAGTAGATGCGTTTTTAATTTGAAAAAAAGAGCTGTATGAGCACAACAAATTTATCGGCTTACGATCCCAAACTCGTTCCTGATGCCAGCGATATGAGATTCGGAATTGTAGTTTCGGATTGGAACATGGAGGTAACGTGGTCACTGCTTGACGGTGCAGTAAAGATCCTGAAGAAACACGGAGCTACAGATAAAAACATTGTTATAAAACACGTACCGGGTAGTTTTGAACTCACACTCGGAGCGCAATTCCTTGCAGAATATGATGATATGGATGCAATTATATGTCTTGGTTGTGTTATCCAGGGGGAGACGCCTCATTTTAATTATATATGCCAGGGAGTAACACAGGGAATAACTCAGCTGAACATGGAATATAATATACCTTTTATTTTTGGCGTTCTTACAACGCTTGATCAGCAGCAAGCTGTAAACAGAGCCGGAGGGATACACGGCAATAAAGGCGACGAGGCTGCTGTTACAGCGATAAAGATGGCAGCCTTGCAGCGTGAAATGGAGAAATGAGATTATCTCTTTGTGAATGTATTAATTTATCTCATGCATAGAGTCCTGTACGGGCAATAAGAACATTTTCCTCTCACGTCAGTTGTCTTCACGAAGGACTCGTTTTTATCAAAAATGGTATTTACCAGATTGTTCAAACCCGCAAGAAATTCTTCTCTGATGTCCATATAATTTTCAATGAAGATGTCGCTTCTGCCGCCTGTCTTCAATCTCAATTTATCTGAAGAAGCTATGCCTCCCGATTTCCTGATTTTATAGATTGATGGTCGGACAATGCTGCCATTACCTGATGCAAGATATGCCTCGCAATAGAGAAGTGTCTGCAGCCACCCATCAGAATCTTTCTTCCTGTCGTCGACAAATAAATCATCAACGGAATTGATATATTCTGAAACAATTCCGGTTTTATAATCGACTATGCGGGTTACTCCGCTTGCCAGATCAATCCTGTCTATCTTACCTCCTGTAATAATTTCAGTTATTGAGCCATTATTGGAAACCGGCAAGGCGAATCCAAATGTAGTTTCAAGATTAAGGATGGTAAGAGGCGAAAGCGTCGCATCCAAATTCAGAATCCTTACTACATAAGCCATTAATACATCTTTGATTATTAGTTCGTTGCCACTAACAGAATCATCACGGCCGGCTTTAAACTTATTATTGGTTGTTTCAGTTATAACTTTTAACAGAAACATCCTGTCTTTTAATATTCCCTCAAGTATTTCATTGGTTAAAACCTTTCCAATAAAAGGCTGATAGAGATTCTTCATTATCTCATGTAATATATTGCCAAGCATTGCCGGATCAATATCTGTTGTAATAATTTCGGGCTCTTTAAGACGGCAGATATAACGATAATAAAACTTCATCCTGCAACTCAGCCATGTATTAATCGCAGAAGGGGAAAATGATCTTCCATTGTTGTTATCCAGAAAAAGTGAGAACAATTGTTTTGAATGTTCTTCATTCCTTTCAATACTTTCCTTTGTTGCAAGATTTGTTTTAATTTCGAAGGTAAGATCAAGAAAATCAGGTTTCAATACATTATCATACTTCATTTGTATAAGGAACCGGCTCATCTCACCACTGCGTAATCCCTCGGAATTGGAATTATATATAAATGTAACATTTTCAGCTCTTTGAAGGAGTCTGTAAAAATGATATGCATAAATTGATTCCTGATGATTTACTGACGGTAGACCGAAAGCTTCACGTAAACTATATGGGATAAAAGACGAACCTGCAGAAACCGCTGGTAAAATGCCTTCATTAACTGAGAGAATGATCAGGTTTTTAAAATCGAGAGCACGAGTTTCAAGAATCCCCATTATCTGAATCCCGGTCAATGGTTCTCCTGAAAACGGAATTGACTGCTTTCTTAACATTCTGTCGAGGATCCTTATATAAGTATCTGTAGTAAAAGAAATTTCAGGACTTCTGACAATTGTTTCAAGCCTGTTTATCGATAGAATCACCCTGTAGATAAACTCGTTCCTGATATTATCTTTTACGCTGCTTTTACCAGCTCTTTCACTTGTTTTTTCATCGTCTAATGCAACAAGCGACAGAATATCCTTAAAATAATCTGACAGATCAGCGGGGTTAAGTGGCTTTTTAAAGATATGTGAAAGAGATTCTGATTTTGCAAAAAACTCCGAAGGCACTCTGGTCAGATTATTTTTTACAATTTCGCTGACTAATTCATTATCCGACTCGCTTAACAAACCGGATATCAAAGAATGTTTAAGAATGCTAATAACATCTTTATAAAAGAACCTGACTATTCCATTTGATGCTCCGGCGTTTGTCTGAATATCCATCAGGTGTTTTATCAAAGTATAAACCAGTGTCTGCTTGAGAGGATGCCCCATGGTTATATTTATATCTCCCATATTTTCAGGCAGGCTGGTCAGAACGGGCATAAGAAGGTTCTCATCCGCAAGGACTACTGCTGTATGATGAGCATTCTCTTCCGTAAATCCTGGTATCCCTTCTAATAACTGAGATACAAGCTTAACCTGGGCAACATCTGAGGAAGTATCAATTACTCTGCGACTTACATCAGGGGCATTTTTTGAAAGCATGCTATCAAAAATCCAGCCGGAAGGCATATCATTTCCGAATTTTCTCAGATTGTCCCTCATAAAGAAGCCGGCAGAGTTCAACTTTCCCTCAGAAATATATGAGTTATCATAATCCCAGTAAAACCTTGCCCTGCCCGCTTCTTTAAGTCTGGTCATAAATACCTTTTCACATTCATTCAACGCATTGAATCCAATAAAATGGACCATGTCCCAGTCCCCCACTGAGCTAAAAGTATGTTCTGATTCTTCAGCGAGTTCCCTGAATATCATACCCTCATAGGCCAGGTTCTGTTTTTTAAGTGCACTTCTGAAAGCTGAATAGAGATTAAAAAGAACCGACCAGATGCTTATAAATCCTGATTTTTCCCTGGTTGGTTTTTCGATATTGAAATTTGTCCAGAACCTTCGGATTATTTCTACCTGGGCTTCGGTAAGTCCGCCAAATTCCTGATCAATATTTTTAATATCAAGAACATTCCGGAATAACAAAGAAGCATCAACAAGATACTTATCCACATCATCAAAATCGTCAAGAAGCATATCGCCCCAAAAGTAAAATTCATCAAAGCTCTCATGAGGGTTTCTGATCTCACTGTAAACCTTATACAGTTCAAAAAGAAGTATTTCATTTCCTGCAGTTTGCAGCGAAGAATATGACCTGAACAACTCATTAATAGTAAGTACTGAAGGGGCCCAAACCGGCTTTTGGATCCTGGCTGCCAGGTACTTCATAAGATACAGACCTGCCCTTCTGTTTGGAAAAACAAGGCAATGATTGTTCAAAGTGTTTCCAAATTCGTTTTGAAGTGATTCAGCAATTTTTTCCAGAAAGTAGGTCATTGGTTTTTTATTGCTAGTTGCTTGTTGCATTGATCAGGAACCCGGCAACCAGCAACTAATTTTTCTTTTGTATTTTATCTTATATATAACTTTCCCTGCCAGGTATCGATTTCCTCCAGCCGCTTTTCAATAAGATTTACCAGCTGGTCGGTTCTCTTCTTGCCCCAGCCCTCTCCTGTCAGAAATCGAGGAGGTGCCTCACCGGTAAAACGCTCGATCACAATTTCCGGGTTAAGCCTCTCCAGAAATACAATTATGAAAGAAAGATACTCCTCCCAGGTAAAGAGCTCAAAATCACCAGGATTATTTTTATACTCCATCTCCATAGTAGTTCCTTTTATTATCTGCAACTGGTGAAATTTCACTGTTTTTACAGGTAACGCAGAGATAACATCCACCTGACTCAGCATTTCTTCACGGGTTTCTCCCGGTAATCCAAATATAAAATGCGCACCGGTATTAATTCCAAGACCGGACGTTTTTTCCAGAGCTGCCACCGAATCTTCAAAAGTATGTCCGCGATTAATACGTTTAAGCGTTTTATTAAAACACGACTCAATCCCATATTCAATGGCAATATAATACTTCTCCGAAAGCTTCTTAAGATATTCGAGTTTTTCATTGTCGATGCAATCAGGTCTGGTTCCGATAATAAGACCAATAACACCCGGGTAGCTTAAGGCTTCCTCATATAGCATTTTCAACCTGTCGATTGAAGCATAAGTATTGGAATATGCCTGAAAATAAGCGAGATATGAAACCGCTTCATTATATCTCCATTTATGAAATTCAATTCCTTCCTTTATTTGTTCCGATACCGGTTTTACCGATTTGCAATATGAAGGATTAAATGCTTCATTATTGCAATATGTACATCCACCTAAGCCTTTTGACCCATCACGGTTTGGACAACTAAAACCGGCATCAATTGAGACCTTCTGTACCCTGGCACCATAAATACCTCTGAAATAATTGGAATAGGCGTTGAATCTTCTTTCATGCCCCCATGGATAAACTTTATTTTTTTTGCTGATGAGCATTGATCAAATAGTTACAATTTTATTTTTATCGACGTACCAAATGAAAGCATCGATCTCTTTATATCCCATATCAAGAAGCAGATTCCTGTATTGGTCTACCTGCTTTTTATAGTGGGAATTCTCTTCACCAAATTTGAAATCGATTATTGTTGCTTTTCCATTCGAAAATATGACTCTGTCGGGCCTTCTTGTAATACCTTCGGGAAGAAGGATTCCTGCTTCTTTTAATACCTTGTTATCGGCCTTAAACCAATCTGCCACCTGCGGTTCGCTAATCATATTGATGATACTTTTTCCCAATCCGTCAGATTCTTCCTCGGCCAGCTTGCCCTCCAGAACGAGTTTTCTGACAGCATCAGGTATGTCATCAAGAGTATTTATTCCTTCAAATACCTCGTGCATCAATTTACCGTAATTAATCCTCTTTCTTATAGCCTGGCTCTCAGAAGAAAAATAATTTTCACCATGTAGTTTCAGTTTGAGTGATTCCATTGTCTGACTAACGTAATACTTTGATGAGATCGGTTTCTTTTTATCGCTTACACCACTCTTATTCATGGGTATTTCCCCGTACATGAATATCCGGTTCTCAGAATCATATAGCCTGTTAAGAAGAAATCCGTTTCCCTCCTTTTCTTCCGGAATTATTGTGAGAGCATTCTTCAGGACACCTGCAACGGTGTTTTCGGACTTTGGATTATCAACAGAAAAACCATATAAAACATCCTTGGCTCTTGTAAAAGCAACATATAACAGATTAATATTATCGAGATAAACAGAATATTTTTCTTCTTTGTAATAGTCAGAAAAAATGGTATCAGCCAGATCTTTACCATATTTAACCGGAACAATTCCAAGATCATTGAATGGAGATCTGTCGGGCTTTACCCATAAGACCGGCTGTTTTGAAGCCTGATGATCGAGATTCCAGGAGAGAAAGGGTAAAATTACTACTTTGAATTCGAGACCTTTTGATTTATGTATTGTTAGTATTCTTATCGCATCCTGATTATCTGATAAAACCACCGATTTCTTCCTGCCGCTCTCTTCCCACCAGTCAAGAAAGGTCTGAAAGTCAGAATTCTTATTCCCGGTAAAACTGACAATATAATCCTGAAAAGTGTTAAGGAAAGGTACATTCCAGGAATAATCGCCAAGTCTGAAAAATCTAATTATATTCTCAGTCGCCTCAAATAATGGAAGTTGCCTGATCATTTCTAAAAATATTTCGTATCCTTCAGGGAAATATGCTCTTGAACTTTCTATTAAGTTATCGCTCAGCAGAGATACCTTCTCAGCCTCTTCATTTCCTGTTGACATCAGATAAAAACGAAGCATAATCGCCCTGCTGATAAAATCTCCCGGATTGTTAAGCACAGTTATCACACTAATAATAAAATCAATTACAGGAGATTTAGAAAGCAGTAAAGAATCGCTCGATATAGTACTAAAATTATAAAGAGTTCCCTTTTCCAGGCTATTATTATAATCGATCAATGTATTGAGTACCTGCGAACCCTCTTTCCCATCTCTGACAATAATACCTATATCAGAAGCTTTATATCCTTTGTCCTGTACCGATTCAATCACGTGAGGGAGACGCCCGAGCACGACTTCCTGCCACCTTGTTTCTTTATCATTAGTTATAAACTCGAGCCTTACAAAACCCCCATCCTTCCTGCATGGATCTGCCTGAATTGCTTCGGAATAAAGCTTTTTAAAACTAACCGGGAGTGTCTCTTCTGACAATGACTTGTCTAACTGGTCAGGAATTATGGTGAAAAGAGTATTATTAAACCTGATAATATTCGACCTGCTTCTCCAGTTCATGTTTAACGCTTTGCTGAAAATTCTTTCATTATCGACTGAACCCAGAAGTACTTTTCCAAGAATTGACCAGTCACTGTTTCTCCATCGGTATATTGATTGTTTTATATCCCCAACCACAAGATTATCATGTCCTTCAGCCATACTGTTTTCTATCAGCGGGTAAAAGTTATTCCATTGGATTATTGATGTATCCTGGAACTCATCAATCATGAAGTTTTCATATCTGTTACCTACTTTTTCATAGATAAAGGGAGACTGATCCTCCCTTGTTATCAGGTTAAGCAATTCACCTGCATCAGATAGAAGAAAACTGTTTTCAGATGTGGTTATCAGGTGAACATTATGCAGGACATCGGATAAAATTCCAAGTGCATAAATATACGACAGTATGCTTTCTGCACTTTTGTAATTAACTATATTCTCATCGTAATAATGGATTGCCTCAAGAAGTATTTTATCTAAACCTGCTCCTATTGCACTTTCGAGCATTGGCGTTATTGGACCTGTTGACCACCTGGGCGGGTACTTTTCAATTTCACGGACATAACTGTTGGGCGGTTTAATATTTCCGGATATAATTGTCTTTATGTACCCTGGTATTCCCTGACCTTTTCTGTAAAACATATCATCTGACAAGCCAAATTCCAAAAAGACAGCTTCCGCCTTTGTACCGTAACCTTTCAGTATTTTTTCAAATGAATGGGATATGGATCTGATATTTTCTATATAACCGAGAAGAAATTTCTTATCCTCGAGTTTCGATCGCTCTCCGACAGAGAGTATCTTGAATCTTTCTTTAAACAGCTCCTGAGAGAGGCTTACTATTCCTTCTTTTAGATTCCAGCTCTTTTCCTCATCAATATTTGACATCGCATAAGTAATCAGCCAGTTTTTCAACTGTGTGTCAGAGGCAGCAGAAGAAATCATTTCGTCAACAGCAGCTGAAAGTATTACTGTGTGGTCGAGCTCAATGTTAAATCCTGAATGAAGACCAACCTCCCGTGCGAAAGATCGCAGTACTCTTTGGAAAAAGCTATCGATAGTGGACACTGAAAACCTTGAAAAGTCATGCAGAATTGAATTTAATATTTCCTGTGCTTCTTTTCGTATCCAATCTTCCCCTTTGCAAGTAGATTTAACAAGGTCTTCAAGATAATCTGAGTCTTTCCCGACAGCAAGTTTATGGAGATGATCGAGAATACGCGATTTCATCTCAGCTGTCGCTTTATTTGTAAAGGTAACTGCAAGGATTTTCCTGTAGTTATATCTCGACCTGAAAAGATTTTCAAGATAAATCGAAGTCAGCTTGTAAGTTTTACCCGATCCTGCCGATGCGCTGTATATAGTAAGAGTGCCTTGTCCCATTATGCCCTAAAGTTACCTCTTTTTGCTTAGTGTAATTTGCTCCGTGTAAATAAATTCACCAGAGCATTTATTCTCACATTCTTCGATTCATCACTCTTATACCTTTATACTCAGTATAGCTTTTATAGCCTTTTTATTTAACTTTGCCGCGTGAAAAAGAAAGTTGTTGTTGGATTATCGGGTGGCGTTGACTCAAGCGTTGCAGCATGGATTCTGAAAGAACAGGGTTATGATGTAACCGGACTGTTCATGAGAAACTGGCACGATACTACCGGTCTTCTTCAGAGTGATTGCCATTGGGAAGATGACCTGATGTTTGCTGAACTGGTAGCAAAAAAACTTAAAATTCCTTTTCACCAGGTAGATCTGAGCACACCCTACCGTCAACGGGTTGTTGATTACATGTTCGCGGAATATGAAAAAGGCCGTACACCAAACCCTGATGTACTTTGCAACAGGGAAATAAAGTTCGACTCATTTGCCGTGGAGGCACGAAAATTAGGTGGTGATTTTGTGGCTACAGGACATTATTGCAGAAAAGATCAAACGTCTGCAGGAGATACCGTTATTTACCGGCTTCTGGCAGGTAAAGACAGTAATAAAGACCAGAGCTATTTCCTCTGCCAGGTAAATCAGGAACAACTGGCAACTGCACTTTTCCCTGTTGGCGATCTCACCAAACCTGAAGTACGTGTAATAGCTGATAAACTTAAACTGGCTACTGCACACCGGAAAGATTCCCAGGGAATCTGCTTTGTAGGAAAGGTTCATCTGCCTACTTTTTTGCAGCAGAAACTTGAAGCAAGGAAAGGAGATATAGTTGAAATTGCTGAAAGAGCTGAAGGTCCTGAAACCTTTGCTTTTCCTGAGATTGAAGCAGGCATACCGGAAAACAGAGTATCAGACTTGTCATTGTCTCAGCTGACAGATCCTTTCAGATATGAATCAACATCAGGCAGAATAATCGGAACGCATAACGGGGCTCATTTTTTTACTGTCGGTCAGAGAAAGGGGATGAATATAGGTGGCCATAAAGAGGCTTTATTTGTTATTTCTACAGATGTTGAAAAAAACATTGTATATGTCGGCGAAGGACAGAACCATCCCGGGTTGAATAGAAAGGGACTGTTCATAAGGAAAGAAGAGATCCACTGGATCAGACCTGATCTGAAAATGAAGGATGGCGAGTGTCGCGATTATATGGTGAGAATAAGATATCGCCAGCCGTTGCAGAGGGCACGACTATTTTTTCGCGAAATAGGTATGTATATAATCTTTGACAAACCACAGCGTGGTATTGCTCCCGGACAGTTCTCGGCATGGTACGACAACGACGAAGTAATCGGGTCGGGTGTCATAAACAATTAAGATCCTTTCAGGACCAATCCCTGACGTCGTTTATATTTCTCAGCTCTCTTTCTCTGTGTAACTCCGTGTTAGTTCCTTTATATTCAAGTTAATACTTCATTTGAACTGATTTAACCTTCTTCTGAAAACTAACAACAAATACACCGGCAAAAATAAGTAATGCTGAAAATACCATAACAATATCGATATGATCCTGACCCATTATTGTTGCAAGATATGCTGCGATTATAGGCTGAGTATAAGTATAGGTACTGACAATGGTGGGGCTGAGTCGTCTCAAACCAAAAGTAATAAAAAGATAGCCAAGGTAAGTTGCCCCGATTATCACAAATCCAATCTGGAGCCAGGCAACCAAAGGAATAGATGACCAATCCATTGTACTCCATTGATGATAACCCACAGGAACATTAGTAAGCATACCGAATAAAAAAGTCCATTTCATTACTGTTACCGGATGGTACTTTTCAAGCATCCTCTTAATTATTACTGTATAGAATGCCCAACTGATCGTATTAACCATCGAGTATATATCTCCTAAGAAAGTTGAACTGGCCAGGTCAGGAGTTCCATTCTGTAATATCAGGAGCAATACTCCCGACAGACCGATCGCCAGACCCGTCCCTTTCAGGAAGGTTATTTTTTCTTTAAGTATAAGTGCTGCAAAGACAAAGGCAAATATCGGATTTGTTGAGAGTATAATAGAAGAGTTAACCGGTGTCGTCATGTCGAGACCAACAAGAAAAAGAGTCTGGTTTATAACAACTCCGAAAAAAGAACAACCGAAGAGATATAGAAGATCTTTTCTGTTCACTTTTTCTTTGGGGACAAAAAGACCTGTTATCCAGAAAAGCGCGGCTGCTGATACACTCCTGACAGAAACCAGCGCAAACGGTTTAATATGATCAGGCATCACAGCCTTAGCTATGGAGAAGTTAAGTCCATAAATGATGTTGGCTGCCAGAAGTGACAGATGTGCCCATGTTTTTACGCGGCTCTTATGCATTCTCTGAAATTGAGTGGCAAAAATATAAAAAGCTATAAGACTTTCAAATAATCATGGACAAGACTCCCAATATTAATAAATGTTTTAAAATAAGATTACCATTTCTTATTTAAAAGAGTATGGTTTGAATTTTTCCCATTGCCTTACTTTGTTTTACTTTTTGTTACTTTGTTGTCAAAAGTGCCTTATTTGCCAGAAAGACACACCAGGGCTTAAATTTGGGTTTACAACGGACTCTTAAATAATATTCAACACCAATAAATTCATATGAAACAAATATCGGTAATAAGTGGCGGAGCGAGTGGTCTGGGATTTGAAATTGCCAGCCTTCTGATCAAATCGGGAAAAAATATTTTAATACTAGGCAGGAATAGTGTAAAGCTCGCTGATGCTATATCCACGCTCCGGAAGGCTTCGTCAACAGCTCATGCAGAATCGCTGATCTGCAATATTGGGAGAGAAGACGACATCAGAAAAGTTGGTGAGTTTCTCACAGCCAAATCATATGTGGTGGAATATCTTTTTAACAATGCCGGTGTGGGGCTTTTCACTAAGGCTCAGAACTCAACAGCAGCCTTAATTGATACAATCTTCGAAGCAAATCTTAAAGGCATGATACTTCTCACATCAGAGATACTTAAATTAACGCCTGAAAAAGAAGAACTTACGATTGTAAATATTATGTCAACATCGGCCCTCCTGGGACGGGCAGATGAGACAATCTATTGCGCTGCAAAATGGGGTGCAAGAGGTTATACTGAAGCGCTCAGAACTGAATTTAAAGGTACAAACCGAAATATTATTGCTGTTTATCCGGGTGGCATGAAAACAGATTTCTGGAAAATCCCGGGACAGAACCGCGACATAAGCAATTTTATGGATCCTGCCGAGGTTGCTGAAAAAGTTGTAAATGCTGTAATTGTTACCAATAAGTTGTTTGTTACCGATATTACGATCAACAGGAAGAAATAAACCTTTTATGATTATGAATTCATTTAACCACAAAGGTCTCAAAGGGTAGCACAAAGGTCTCAAAGATATGATATCTCTGTTTCTTCTTTGTGTTCTTTGTGCCTCCTTAGCGTCCTTTGTGTTTAATGGATTTCATTTTACAGATTTTCTCTTCTATGAAAGTCTGTTTTTATAATCCTCATAGCCAAATTCCCTGATCAGTTTGAAATTCCCGTCCAAAGTCCAGATTCCAATTGAAGGATGATGCACACCATTAAATGTGGTAGTCTTGACCATTGTATAATGGATCATATCGAGGAAGATAATTCTGTCACCCGGAACCAGTTCTTTATCGAACGACCAATCACCCATTACATCGCCCGATAAACAAGAGTTGCCGCCAATTCTGTAAGTCGGTTTCCCGGGAACCGGATCAGTGGCATTTAAAATCCCTGGTTTATATGGCATTTCAAGACAATCGGGCATATGAGCAGTAAAAGAAACATCGAGAATAGCAGTTTTAATCCGCTGGTTTTCTACGATATCTTCAACCGTTGATACCAATTCACCTGTTTCCCAGGCAAAAGCACTACCAGGTTCAAGTATTATATGAAGACCTGATTTCTTACGAAATTGCTTAAGAATTTTAATCAAATGTTCAGTATCATAATCCTTTCTTGTTATCAGATGCCCTCCTCCCATATTGATCCATTTAAGCTGAGGGAAGAACCTGCCAAATTTCTTCTCGACAACCTGCAGCACTTTTTCAAGAGCAAATGAATCAGACTCAAACAATACATGGAAATGAAGCCCTTCGATATCCTCTGACATTACCTCTCCTATTTCTTCAGCAGTTATCCCGAGCCTCGATCCCGGAGAACAGGGATTGTATAACCCATGACTGATCTCAGAAAATTCAGGATTTATTCTTAAACCTGCTGAGATTTTCCCCGGATATCTTTTTAATTCAGATGAATACTTTCTGTATTGAGCCAGAGAATTGAATGTGATATGAGAACTAAATCCCAGAAGTTTATTTAAATCATCTGACTTATAAACAGGAGAATATGTATGGGCCGGAGCTCCCATCTCTTCATAGCAGAGACGTGCTTCATCGGGAGAACTTGCAGCGGCGCCGGAAATATATTCTTTCAGAATCGGGAAAACACCCCACATGGCAAATCCTTTAAATGCCAGAATTATTTCAGCACCTGATTTATCAGATACATGTTTGATTAGCGAGAGATTCTTACGGAATCGTTCCTCATCAATTACATAGCATGGAGACGGTACTTTAGTATAATCTATTGACATTCTGAATCATTATGTTATTCCTGTTATAGCGTTATGGGTTGAAGAACTTTCACAGAGTTACACAGACCTGCCTGCCGGTAGGCAAGGAATCACAGAGAAAAAGCCTCTTGCCCTGCGCTCCATGCCCTGTGCTCTGTGTTCCATGCTCTGTGCTCTGTGCTCTGTGCTCTGTGCTTTTATTATTAAAGTTCCAGATCCACATCATGCAACTCCACCCAGGGTAAGCCCAAACGGTTTAATTCTGACATAAACGGATCAGGATCAAACTCCTCCACATTAAAGACTCCTGGTTTTTTCCAGATTCCTTTAAGATACATCATAGCTCCAATTGCAGCGGGAACACCTGTTGTATAACTTACTCCCTGTGCTCCTGTCTCTGCATAGGCTGCTTCATGACTGCAATTATTATAAACATAATATGTTTTTTCTATCCCGTTTTTCATACCCTTGATACGACAGCCGATGGAGGTCCAGCCTTTATAATTTTCTCCGAGTTCCCCTGGATCAGGAAGAACTGCTTTCAGAAATTTAATCGGGACTATCTCCCTGCCTTCAAACATTACAGGTTCAATTCCGGCCATTCCAATATTCTGAATTACCCGCAGATGGGTAAGATATTCCTGGCCGAATGTCATCCAGAATCTTGCCCTTTTAAGAGTCGGGTAATTCTTAACCAGCGATTCCAGTTCCTCATGATAAATCAAATATGATTCCTTTGGACCAATCTCAGGATAGTTTAATGGTTTATGAATTTCATGCGGGCTGGTCATGATCCATTTACCATTTTCCCAGTATTTACCTTTTTGAGTTACTTCCCTGATATTGATTTCAGGATTGAAATTTGTTGCGAAAGGTTTACCATGATCACCTGCATTACAATCGACGATATCGAGATAATGCATTTCATCAAAATGATGTTTGGCAGCATATGCAGTGTAAATGGAGGTCACACCGGGATCAAAACCACAACCCAGAATGGCAGTAATTCCAGCTTTTTTATACCTGTCGATATAAGCCCACTGCCAGCTATATGCATATTTGGCTTCTTCCAGCGGTTCATAATTAGCTGTATCAAGATAAGCAACTCCTGTCTCGAGACAGGCATCCATTATATGCAGATCCTGGTAAGGTAACGCAACGTTTACAACAATATCAGGTTTAAATGACCTGATGAGTGTTACCAGTTGCGGCACATTATCAGCATCGACCTGAGCAGTATTAATATGTTTCTTTCCGATTTTTGAAACAATAGCATCGCATTTGGATTTTGTCCGGCTGGCTAACATGATTTCCGTAAAAACATCGGGCAGAGAAGCCATTTTATTAACAACAACCGTACCAACTCCACCGGCACCAATCACCAATACTTTTCCCATATTTTAAAATTTATTAAGAAAGAATAATATAATAACTAAAAATCAGTTTATTCACTCCTGTCGTAATGCAGGCAAACAGATTATCTTTTAAGTGATCCAAATATAAGACATTAAAATGACCCATCAATGGACTTGCGTTATTCAAAATGAGACTATCACTATGAAGATAAAAATGGTGGCAGAACAAAACTAATTCTGACTATATTTGTATCCTTAAAATACTGTGACCTGAGCATGAAGCTGATCAATCCATTGCTGATCATCCGGATATTGAGTACGATACTTTTAATAGAAACCATAGCGTATCTTTTCTGTCTGCCCGTGGTGTTAATATATAAAGAATCACCCACTCCATTCCTTCTGTCAGCCTTAATAACAACCATATTTTCGGCAGCATGTTATTTTGTATCCAGAAATGCTGATTCTGAAAAATTCAGTAACAGAGATGGTTTTCTGGCAGTTACCATTTCGTGGATAATTTTTTCACTTTTAGGGACATTACCATATCTAATAAGCAATACTATCCCTTCATTTATTGATGCATTTTTTGAATCAACTTCGGGATTTTCCACCACCGGGTCATCTATTCTGAAAAATGTTGAAATACTTCCGTATTCAATTCTTTTTTGGAGAAGTTTAACTCACTGGATTGGCGGTATTGGGATGATAGTAATTCTGATTATCGTTCTGCCCTCTATCAAGGCAACCGGATATCAGTTATTCAGCCTGGAGTCATCAATAACAGAAAAGTTCCATCCTAAAACTAAGGCAATTGTGTTCAGGATCTTATTTATTTATCTTGGCTTAACACTTGCCGAAATTTTACTTTTAAGACTTGGCGATATGAATCTCTTTGATAGTATATGTCATTCTTTCGGTACTGTAGCTACGGGGAGCTTTTCAACAAAGAATAACAGCCTTGAATATTATTCATCCTACAGTCAGTATGTTGTTATGATATTTATGTTCCTTGCAGGTACGAGTCAGGTTATTTATTATTATATCGTAAAACTAAACTTTAAAAAAATCAGGCAAAATGAAGAATTATGGTTTTATATTGCCGTGTCTTTAATTGCCGGAACAATTGCCACAGTAATTCTGCATGTAAACTCTGCCAGAACATTTGAGGAATCCTTCCGTGAAGGATTTTTCCAGGTAATATCAATAATTACCTGTACAGGTTACACCTCTACCGATTATTTAGTGTGGCCGGGTGCTGCAATCCTCCTAATTTTCCTGCTTATGTTTTCAGGAGCAAGCACAGGCTCTACAGGAGGTGGAATAAGGATGGCCAGGCATCTGATCGTTCTTAAGAATTTTAAAAACATTTTTGTAAAACTTAATCATCCCAAGTCGGTCTCTTTCATTAAACTAAATGGTAAGAGTGTGAGTGAAGACACAAATATTTCAATTCTTTCATTTGTTGTATTGTACCTCTTTATTTTTGTCCTTGGAACAGTCATTATTGTTATAACGGGAGTCGATCCTGTTACGGCGTCAAGTTCAGCAGCCACATGCATGGCAGGAATAGGTCCGGGACTGGGAACTGTTGGTCCATCGAGCAATTTTGCCAATATACCGGAAGTCAGTAAGGTTGTATTAAGTCTTTTAATGATTCTCGGCAGACTCGAAATTATTACTGTTTTTGCAATCTTCACAAGAACTTTCTGGAAGCTTTGAATAAGGACTGGTAATGAGTACCTGAGCCTGATATCTATTTTTTCAAAAGCATGTCTCTTACAAATTGCAGGCTCTCAGGTGTACCTACATCCACCCAGTAACCATCATCGTGTTTCAAAGTAAATATTTTATGTTTATCCGCAAGCCTAAGGTATAGAGTAACCAACGAATAGATGCCTTCTTCCATATAATTAAAGATCTCTGGTTCAACAATATGCATACTTGAAAAAGCTATCTCCGACAAATCTTCGCCAGATGCACCGGCCAGTATCTCTTCTCCTGTAGAAACATTCCGCCATCCACGCATCTGACCATCTTTATCGATAAGAAGGAATCGTTTTCCCGAACGGTGTCTTACAGCCAGGGTTGCCAGACCTTTCTTTTCAATATGGAACCGGTAGAGTGAAGAGAGATCAAGATCAGATATGATGTCTACATTATAGAGCAGAAAAGGGTCCTTTCCAAAAAAATCGCGTGCCTTATATAATCCGCCTCCATTTTCAAGAAGCCTGTCGCGCTCATCTGAAACTGAAACCCTGAATCCGATTTTATTAAGTCTCTCAACCTCATCTTCAACCATATCTGCAAAATGATGCACATTTATGATTATATCATCAAATCCATATGAGGAGCATTTCTCAACTGCCAGCTGAAGGGCTGTCTTTCCATTTATATCGACAAGTGCTTTTGGAATACTTTCTGTTATTCTCCCCAGCCTTTTTCCCAATCCCGCAGCAAATATCATTGCTTTCATATATTGCTAATATTTTTATATGGATTAAAACTCACTATTCAGCTGTTTCGCTGCCAGGCAGGTCATGATCTTTTACTTTTGACTTTCAACTTTTTATTCTGCATTCGTTCCCTGCTCTAATTCATTATAAATCTGAACTCCGGGAATTAGCCTGACAGTCTGGAATAACTCAGACAAGGATACAGGAAGTTGTTTCGAATCAATTATTTGATTTAAGAGTTTAACAGCAGGAACTATGCTGCCTGTAAATGTCGGTTTCCTCTCATATAATCCCCTGAAACCGAAAGCACCAAGTGCCTGCATGAGCCTGATCATGCTGAATCCTGCAAAATATCCCCTGAATTCTGATTTACTCTCTCCCGATACAGAACAAAAATTATAAGTGTGGATATCTAAAAGCTTTTCACGAGAACTATCTGGGATATGAGCTTTAGCATCATATAACAATGATGCAACATCGTACTGAGGAGCACCTTTTCTGCCTCCCTGGTAATCAATAAACCATGGTTCTCCGTTTACCAGCATAACATTTGCGGATTGAAAATCCCTGTAAAGAAAATAATCCTGATTAGTCTCAAGAAGAAAATCAGCGAGCAAATTAAAATCATATTCCAGCCGTCGTTCATTAAAAGGAACAGCAACGAGTTTAAGAAACATATATTTAAAATAGTTCATATCCCACATCATCGATTGTCTGTCGAAACTTTTATGAGGATAACAAAGATCGAGGTTCAATCCTTCCATACCTTCAATCTGAAAATGAATCAGGTTTTCAAGTATTTTCATGTATAAATTTTCTGCTTCAGCATCAAAACCTCCACTGGCATGTTTACGCTGGAGCCATGAAAAAAGGTTTATATCTCCAAGATCCTTAAGAAAATAGACGGACATTTCTGGCAGATATGCAAATACTTCCGGTACAGGAAGTCCTTTCGATATAAAATGTTTTGTAAAACCTATGAAAGCTTCATTTTCTTCATAGTTCGCGTTGTATGCACCGATTATACTTTTATTTCCGGTTGTTACCCTGAAATATTTCCTGTCGGAACCCGATTGCGGCAAGGCTTTTATATTTATTTCCGATTCACCAAATATTTTTTTGAATCCGGTTGATACGATCTCAATTTCTCTCATTAACTTATGTTTGTCATGTAATCTTAACGTGATGCAGATCTTGCAGTTTTTCAGTTATATTTTGGATTTAATTTTCCGCTTTGTCTTTTATTTTCACAGCCTGATAAACACTTTCTTCCTGTATAGAATTAACACCATTCCCCAAATCAGTAACATCTGTAATACAGCAAACAACAGACTTCCATTGAGATTACCTGCTATGGGAACACAGAACCTTGAATAAAGCCAGTCATAAAGATTTATTGTCTTGCTTCCTGAATGTATTTTAATAATCAACATCAATCTTGTCCAGACACCTGAAAGAAAATAGGCAAAAATCGCATTCGTACCAAAGACTATAAAGAATGTTCCCCATACCTGGAATTTTAACACCTCTGTTATCAGGTAGATGACAGCAAAAACAATCATAGCAATACCTGCGGTGTAGAGAACATACGAACTTGTCCATAAAGGTTTATTTATAGGGAAAATCATATTCCATAGGTACCCAAGCCCGACAGCTGATAAACCAAACAGCAGAAGTTTAATCAGATTCTTACCACCGGCGGAGCTTTTTGCAAGCATACCACCTATGAAATATCCAATTACTACAGTACCAATTGCAGGTATAGTGCTTAATAAGCCTTCGGGTTCGAAAGGAATTCCAAATCCCCTGTAAAGATGGTTTTTACCCAGAATAGCAAGGTCAGCTTTAAGCACAAAGTTACCTTGCAGACTGTATGGAGCAGCACCTCCAAAAAATGCCAGGATTCCCCAGTAAAGAAGCAGGAGAACTGCGATTACAATCCATAAATATTCACGGCGGACTGCCAGACAGATCAAAGCGCCAAAAAAATATGCCAGAGCAATCCTCTGAAGTACTCCCATTATCCTGAGAGTTGAATAATCCCTCGAAAAGTAAGGAAAGATTGCCAGAAACAAACCAACAGCAAAGATTGTCACAGTGCGTCTGAAGATCCTCAGGATGGAACTACCATTAATCTCATTTCCGTATTTCTTCAGAGAATAGTAAGTCGACATTCCTACAATAAAAAGGAAAAACGGGTAGACAAGGTCAGTCGGTGTACAACCATTCCATTTTGAGTGCTCCAACGGAGAATAGACATATTGCCAGCTTCCCGGAGTATTTACAATTATCATAAATGCAAGTGTGAGTCCCCTGAAAATATCAAGTGAAACTAACCTGCCACTGCTCTTCGCCATATATGAAACAAGATTTTATCTGGTAAAAATAATAATTAAAGCTGATTTTTAAAGGTTCGTGCTGATCAAGCTTATTTAAGGAGATTTTTCATTTATAAAAGTGTTACTTTTGAGCGGATTCTTTATTACAGATTATCGTCGCATCCATTTATAATAATACCCTTTAATATGAATCTTAAAGAAAAAATAAGGTATTTTATTCTGGCGTCAATAGCATTATTCTCAGTGAGTAATATTTCCGCACAGGAGTCAGACCCTCCATTTTTAAAATACATGAACACTCCCTGGGTCGATTCGGTTATGAAAACCCTTTCAGTCGATCAGCAGATTGCACAATGTATCTGGATAGCCGGTTATTCCACCGGAGATGTGGCAAATGAAGTGGAAGTAAGTGATATCATAAGAAAATATGGTATAGGAGGTGTCGTATTTTTCCAGGGTACAGCTGCAAAACAGGCAGAGCTGACTAATTATTACCAGAGTATATCAAAGGTTCCGCTTCTTATATCTCTTGATGCTGAATGGGGAGTCGGGATGAGACTTGCAAATATTGATAAATTTCCATATCAGATGACATTGGGTGCAATTCAGAATGATACACTCATTTACCAGTTTGGAGCAGCAGTCGCATCACAGTTCAAAAGACTCGGCATGCAGGTTAATTTCGCGCCTGTTCTTGATATTAATGTAAACGCACAAAACCCTGTCATAAACTATCGGTCGTTTGGTGAAAACCGTGAAAAAGTGACAGCAAAAGGCATCATGTATATGAAAGGCATGCAGGATAATGGAATCCTGGCAACCGGGAAACACTTTCCCGGACATGGTGATACAAATGTTGATTCACATCTTGACCTGCCTCTCATAACGCATTCGCGTGCGAGGTTAGACAGTGTCGAACTATACCCTTTCAGAAAGCTGATCGCCGAAGGTATAGGAAGTATTATGGTTGCTCATCTTAACCTGCCATCGCTCGACACAACATCGGGCCTTCCATCGACCCTTTCTCATATTATTATCACCGATCTTCTGAAGAATGAACTGAAATTCAAGGGACTGGTGGTGACCGATGCAATGATGATGAAGGCTGTTACGAAGTATTTCAGGCCTGGTGAGGCTGATGCCAAAGCCCTTGAAGCCGGAAACGATGTAGCAGAGTTTGTAACAGATGTTGAAGCTACTATCAGAGAAACAGAAAATTATATCTCTCAGAAAAAGCTTACGACTGAAGATATTGCGATGAAGTGCCGAAAGGTGCTTGCGCTCAAATACTGGTCGGGGTTAAATAAACAACAAATAATAAATACGACCAATATTGATAACGATTTGTCTCCTATGACATCCAAAGCATTAATAAGAAAACTATATGCAAATGCTTTGACTGTACTTAATAACAAACAGGATATTATTCCAATAAAAAATCTTCAGAATATTAAGATTGCAACTGTCGCAATAAACAGGGATAATATTTCATGCTTTCAGAATAGAATTGAAGAATATTATCCTTCTGATCATTTCTTTATCGATCCTTCAGATACTGCAGCGTGCAGCAAACTGTTAAAAAAACTTTCTGATTATGATTTCGTTATTGCAGGTGTATTTGCCCTTGATCAGAGACCTAATATGGGGTTCGGAATAAAACCTGAGCTGATCAGGTTCCTTGAAAAACTGATACCAAATAACAAGACAATTCTTTCATGGTTCGGAAATCCTTACGGCATTGATAAAATTAAAATTCTTCAGAGAACGAACGGACTCATCCTTGCTTACCAGGAGAATGACTACACTGAAGATCTTTCAGCGCAGCTCATTTTCGGAGGTATAGGTGCCAGCGGTACCCTGCCTGTGACAATAAACAGTAAATGGATTTCCGGTTATGGAATAAGAACTGCCGGGAATATAAGGATGCAATATGGATACCCTGAAAGCGTGGGCATGTCATCAGCAATTTTAGATACTAAAATCGATTCAATTGTCAATGCTGGTCTTTTGGCAGAGGCGTATCCCGGATGTGTGGTTATGGCTGCCAGAAAAGGGGTTGTTGTATTTCAAAAAGCCTATGGTTATCAAACGTATGACAACAGGATCCCTGTAAGGAAAGATGATCTTTACGACCTTGCCTCAATAACCAAGATATCCTCAACTCTCGCCGGATTAATGCTTCTGAATACAGAGGGGAAATTCTCACCTGATAAAACTCTGGGATATTATCTTCCCGACTTCAGAAAAACAAATAAAGGGAACATTGGAATGAGAGATTTTCTTACTCACCAGGCCGGATTAACTCCGTTTATACAATTCTGGAAAGAGACAATAAAGCAGGATGGGAAATTCAAACCAGGAACTTTCAGTTGCGAATACGGAAAGAGATATCCTTATGAGGTAGCACAGGGTCTTTATATTTTTAAAAATTACAGGAAGAAAATGTTTAAAGAGATAAAGAAGAGCCCTCTTGGTGAGAAAAAATATGTTTATTCCGACCTCACCTTCATTATTGCTCCTGAAATAATCGAAAATTTAACCCGGCAAAAATGGTATGATTTTGTCACTGACAGTATTTATAAGAAAATAGGGGCCGTTGAAATGGTATTTAATCCTTATAAAAAATTCCCGCTTGACAGGATCGTGCCGACCGAGTATGATTCTCTCTTCCGAAAACAGCAATTATGGGGAACTGTTCACGATGAAGCAGCTGCAATGCAGGGAGGAATATCGGGGCATGCCGGCTTGTTTTCAGATGCGAATGACCTCATGAAGCTTATGGAGCTTTACCGCAGGATGGGTGAGTATGGCGGGCAGCAGCTCATAGGCAGGAATGTGATGGAAGATTACACACATGTGCAGTTTCCGAAAAACAATAACCGGCGTGGCCTGGGTTTTGATAAACCTCTTCTTAATAATTCCATGCTTTCCCAGAAAGATGCTTACCCGGCCAAAAGCGCTTCGCCGGAAAGTTTTGGACATTCCGGATATACCGGTACATTTGTATGGGTCGACCCGGTTTCTGAAATATCATATGTCTTCCTCTGCAACAGGGTCTATCCTACCAGAAGAAATGAGGAGTTGTTTAAAATGAATATAAGATCTGATATACTGCAGGCTATTTACTATTCCATAAAGAAATAAAGAGGGAAATATTAACCTTTTTTGCCCCTCCAACCCCTTACTACCCTTTATACACATCTCTAATTTAGACTGGAATTACAAGGATTAATTACCTGAAGCAATAAGACTTACTGGTTATTATCAGGAGATTCCTCACTTCGTTCGGAATGACAATTTTTGTTATGTAGTTGAGGGAAGAAGTGGCGATTCGAAGCAAAATGACATTAATATATTGATTGATGTCGCGAATCGCCAATTCTTCCCTTAGTCACCACAATATGACCTTGTCATTCCGAGGGTTTATTCAAAATAATTTTTGCACTCCTGCCGTTATGACAACATACACAGTATGACCGTCCTTCGAATAGTGCATCGTTGCCTGTTTCCGAGCATGGTTCCGGAAGATTTAGCCTCCAGGCATGGTACTTCCTTTAAAAAGGAATGTCCGATTAGTAGCATTTCATTTCCTATAGGCCTTCCGGGTGTTTTTTTACTTCACTAAAAAGGATAGAACAAATGGAAAGAATTAGAGAGAATGCAGCAGGAATCGACATTGGAGCTCGAAAAGTTTTTGTGTCAGTTGAAGGAAAGGAGGTGAAATGCTTTTTTACCTTCACTGAAGATTTTGAGAAATTACGTGATTATCTGCTTGAGAATGCCATCGAAACAGTTGCTATGGAGGCAACCGGTGTATATTGGAATATTTTATATGAGATTCTGGAAGAAGCTGGACTAGATGTATGGCTTGTGGATGGTGGTCAAACAAAACAGGTGCCAGGTCGTAAAACGGATGTAAAAGACTGTCAGTGGATCCAACAGCTACATAGCTATGGATTATTAAATCGATGCTTTGTTGCCGACTCTGACATTAAAGAACTCAGAATTTATCAGCGTCTCCGTGAAGATCATATTCGATCAGCATCAATGCATATCAATCATATGCAAAAAGCATTGACGGAAATGAATATCAGACTTACGGAGGTTTTAAATCAAATTCATGGAGCAAGTGGATTAGCCATAATAGAAGCTATCCTGAAAGGAGAAAGGGATAAGGGAAAATTATTAAAGCTATGCCACACTAAGATCATTAAAAACAAGAAAGATGAGGTTCTTAAATCCTTAAATGGAAGATACACTAAATCAGGCTTATTTGCTCTAAAACAAGCATTTGACTCGTACTACTTTTATCAAAATCAGATTAAGCAATGCGATGCGATGCTTGAGGAGGTACTTAAAAGAATAAGCAAGGGAAAACCAAATCAAACAATCAGTGCACACAGAAAACCAATTAGGCACAACAAACCTGATATTGATAATCTTGGTACTGTAATGTTAAAAATATTCGATGGCAAAGATGCTACAGCTTTATCTGGGATAACAGATTACACTTGGATGCAATTGCTTTCGGAAACAGGTACTGATTTATCCAGGTGGGAGTCAGAAAAACATTATACTAGTTGGCTTGGCCTTGCACCAGGTCAACATACATCTGGTAAAATGAAAAAAAATAAACGGAAATTAGGCCGACCCAAAGCAGGCCAAATCTTCAGACAGATCGCTCAAAGTCTATTAACAAGCAAACGAATTGCTCTTGGTGCTTTTGGAAGAAGACTGAGCTCCAGGAAGGGATCTCCTGTGGCAATCAAGGCAGTTGCAAGAAAATTAGCAGCATTATATTGGCGAATAATGGTAAAGGGGATGGATTTTGTAGAAAAAGGAATACAAAAATATGAAGACCAACTAATGTTACAAAAACGAAGATCTATCATAAGGTTAGCAAAAGAACTTAACATGCAAATTACTTATAATGTGTAATTTACAAATGTTGTCATTAGTA
>WSSedB1CaDRAFT_10000153_pt1 | contig 34531 bp, 31 predicted proteins | sample WetSurSB1Cattail_FD_9460 | JGI IMG/M metagenome (IMG submission 9460)
GATGGGAGCTACTGATGTTTGCCCTTTTGTACCGGTTTCAGGCATCACTATGGAGGAGACAGTTTCTATTGCACGGAAAGTTGCCGAAAGGATAGGAGTTGAACTTGGCATTCCCGTTTATTGTTATGAGAATGCTGCCAGTAAACCAGAAAGAAGAAACCTGGCTAGTTGCAGATCTGGAGAATATGAAGGATTAAGAAAAAAACTTACTGACCCGGAATGGACTCCTGATTTTGGTCCGTCTGAATTCAATGAAAGAGCCGGTGCTACAGCTGTTGGTGCAAGAGATTTCCTTGTAGCATTTAATGTGAATCTTAATACTACTTCAACACGTCGCGCCAATGCCATTGCATATGATGTGAGAGAAAAAGGACGACCGGCAAGAGAAGGTAACAGCATTACTGGCAAGCTGATGAAAGATGAAAATGGTGATAAAATTATGATTCCGGGTTCCTTAAAATCTGTAAAGGCAATCGGCTGGTACATTGAGGAATACGGAATTGCACAGATATCGATGAATCTCACAAATATTGGAGTAACTCCGGTTCACATCGCATTCGATGAAGTATGCAGGAAAGCTGATGCCAGGGGTGTAAGAGTTACCGGATCCGAACTTGTAGGTCTTATCCCATTGAAATCGTTACTCGATGCCGGACGTTATTTCCTGAATAAGCAGCAAAGATCATCGGGGATATCTGATGATGAACTGATCAGAATAGCTATAAGATCGATGGGACTGAATGATATACATCATTTTAACCCTGAAGAAAAAATTATTGAACTCGTTATGGCTGATAAAAAGGAGCGAAAACTTATTGACATGAACCTGAAGGCATTTATGGATGAGACTGCATCTGATTCACCTGCCCCGGGAGGAGGATCTGTCTCGGCGTATATAGGATCGCTCGGAGTTGCTCTTGGGACAATGGTCGCTAATTTATCGGGTCATAAAAGAGGTTGGGACGACAAATGGAAAATGTTTTCTGACTATGCTGAGAAAGGCAAAGCAATTCAGAATAGTCTTCTTCTTCTTGTTGATGAGGATACTATGGCATTTAACAGGATAATGGAGGCATTTTCACTTCCAAAGAAATCTGATACGGAAAAAAAATTAAGAGATGATGCAATAGAGGATGCAACCAGAAATGCAATACTTATACCTCTAAAGGTGATGGAGACTGCATATCAGGGATTTGAATTAATATATGAAATGGTTGAGAAAGGAAATCCAAATTCTATCAGTGATGCCGGTGTTGGGGCTTTGGCAATCAGAACATGTATAAAAGGAGCATTCCTGAATGTAAGGATCAATGCTGCAGGACTAAAAGATAAAGATTTTGTAACCAGCGTAATTGCCAGGGGAGCAGATTTAGAATCCAGGACGGAAGCTGCGGAGAAGGCAATCCTTGAGCGAATTACTGCAAAAATAATCATGTAGGGTAAGTTGAAAAAGTCGAAATCCATTAACCACTAAGATCACAAAGGGTTAACACAAAGTGCACAAAGAACGGTAATATAGAGTATTATCTTTGTTCGCTTTACATCCTCTTAGTGTACTCCCAACGCTTCGGGTGGGATCTTCGCTTCGCTTCGATTTGTGGTTACAAGGGACTTTTTCAACATCACCTGCACTTATCAGATTATGACAGAATTCTTCTTATTGTTCTCAATTTATGCGAATAGCCGGCTATTTCCGGTTTAAATATTCCCTGATGGTCTATTGAATCTATTCTTACCCTTCCTGAAGCATGGATCACCAGCCCTCTCGATAAAATCATACCTACGTGCGAAATTTTCCCCCTGTCATTATCAAAAAAAACCAGATCTCCGGGTTCAGCCTGATCTATAAAATCGATGTTTATTCCTGTTTCTGCCTGTTGCCAGCTGTCACGCGGTATACTATACCCCTGAATTTTATAAACAAGCTGGGTAAACCCCGAACAATCTATTCCGGATGGTAAGCGGCCTCCCCATATGTAGGGGCTATTAATAAATTTCATGGCTGAATCGGCAACAGAATCATTTGTTGAAACAAAGTATTCGCTGAATTCCTTATTTGTAGTATATAGAGAATTACCGATATAAAACTCCTTTTTGCTGAAATCAGGATTGAATATTTCGCATCCGGCCTCAAGTACTAGTTTTGTCTTATCCTTTTTATAGCAAACCAGTGATCTGTTTAATACATTTCCAGATGAGCCCTCCTCCATCGAAGTATGTTGCAGATGATCCATGTCGATCCATCCCTGGTAACTGTCGAACTTAGTTTCGATTTTCATCCAGTTACCTGCCTTATCCACAGGATAATATTTTTCACCAAACAATACCTGGCTTAACATTTCAGACTTATGTGATGGCCCTGATCTCAGGGGTACGAATACATTCTCACAAATAAAATTTTCCATATTAAGATTATTTGTTTCAAAATTAACAATTATACTGAAATTTGTTCCACAAAACCATATTGGTATTGAATTGTAAAAGGCTAACAGGTCCCTCCTCTGCAAATTTTACAGTTTTTTTAATTCACAGAAATTTTACATTATTTTTGCTAATTGAACAGGGTCTAAAAAATATTGCCAATGTCTGAGATTCAGAGTGTTTGGAAGCCGACCAGAAAATACTATTTAAATCTTATCTACTTTATAATCAGCACGATAATTGTAGCTTCAATTTGGCCGCATGAACCAAACTGGGGAGTGATCAGGATTATAGGGACTTATTTGCTTGTCTTATCTTGTTACCTCGTTCTCTGGTTTTTTCTTGCTCATTACCGAAGTGAAGTACTTGATGTAACACGAAAGACACTCTTCATTACGCTTATAATCCTCACGTTCGTCTTATTAACAAGAACGTCACTGACTTTTTCCGATCCTGATGTATTATTTCTTGTTCCGGTGGTAATTATTCCGGTTGTCATAAGAATATTTTATGATGCACGGCTTGCTTTATTTATACTGCTTATTACCCTTATGCTTTCCGGATTTATGGTTCCCGATCCTTTTCTATACATATTTATGAGTTTTATTTCGGGTATGGTTGCCATATTCACATTAACAAATATTTACAGAAAAGCCAAACTTCTCATTACTTCTCTTATGGTAATCCTGAGTTATTCGGTTCTTTATCTGGGACTAACCCTGATGCGCGATGGGACTTTCAGTGCTATTAAATTGTCTGAATTTTACTTCTTTACAGGGAATGGACTGCTGGTTCTCTTAAGTCATCCTGTTATTTTTATTTTTGAACAGAGATTTTTGTTTCTCTCAGATAACACTTTGCTTGAGCTCTCTGATACTAATCAGCCATTGTTGCTTAAACTGGCCGAGGAGGCCCCCGGTTCATTCCAGCATTCATTACAGGTTGCTAATCTTGCTGAGGAAGCAGCAAGAAAAACAGGTGCAAATCTGCTTCTGGTAAGGGCAGGTGCACTTTACCACGATATTGGCAAAATTGCTAATCCTAAATACTATATTGAAAATCAGATTGATGGAATCAGCCCTCATGAAAATCTTAATCCGGAAGAAAGTGTAAAGGTTATTATAAATCATGTTAAGAACGGAGTAATTCTGGCTAAGAATTTTAAACTTCCGGTTCAGATCATCGACTTCATCAGGACACATCATGGAACAACCATAGCATATTACTTTTTTAAGAAATACACAGATCTTCACCCATGGGATACGAGCAAGGAGAATGATTTTAAATATCCGGGACCAAAACCGTTTTCTAAGGAGACAGCTATTATAATGATGGCTGATGCTGTGGAAGCATCGTCACGAAGCCTTGTGAATTACACAGAAGAATCTATAAGTGAACTTGTTGAAAGGATCGTTTACATACAGGAACAAGACGGTCAGTTCTCAGATATTCCTCTTACCTTCAAGGATATTTCAGAGATAAAAAGTGCGTTTAAGAAGAGGCTGACAAATATCTATCATGTAAGAATGGCTTATCCTGAGAGAGGTGTATAGAATTCTTTCATTCGCTTCAGGTTGTCAGGCAGGTATTAGGTCGAAGTATTCTTTACAATGAACTGGCAGGGCGTGCCATAAGCAATTACCTCATATCATTTATCTCAACTCCCTTGAAATTACCAGGTTGAAAGATAAATGTCTCCGGTCCGGGTTTCTCTTTCAGATCATAATCGTTTACCTTCAGTATAATTATCACACCATCCTTTCTTTTGTACTCAAGACTTATGAGATTAAGCGTAGGTTTGCCAATGTAAAGTCTGACTCTTACGAGCTCATTTTTTATATCTTCCGGGTAAAGATCGATTATGTATGAATCTGCTTTATTTTCGATCAGACGGCTTTTATAGCCTTTCTTATACAAGGAGAATATTAAAGAAGGACGACTCTGAAATGAATTATCTTTTTTATCGGCTTTTGTAATTGTTACCTCGTTTTCAGCAGAAAGATAACTCCATGAAGTTTCCCCGTTAAACCATACGGTATTATCCGGAAGTTCAAGATTATATTTATCCTTACTTATAATAACGGAACCCTCGAGTGTGTCTTTTGTATTGTCAGTTTGATTAATTGTTATCAATGAGAATTTCATTGAAACAGAGGGCGCCTTAGTTGCTTTATCAGCAAATTTATCAAGAATTTTGACAGCTTCGGGATCGGTCTGACCAAAAGTACTGATCTCAAAAAACAATAGAAACAAGGAAATGGTGGATAGGAGTCTCATGGTAATAGTTTTATTCAAGTCGCTTCAAAATCTGTTCCAAAGCGATAAAGTCAGAGCAAAGGACTTCTCTGGCTTTGCTCCCCTCAAAAGGTCCGACAACTCCTGCAGCTTCCAGCTGATCAATGATTCTTCCTGCCCTGTTATATCCGATCGAGAGTTTTCGCTGGATAAGCGAAGTTGACCCTTGCTGATGCTGTACAACAAGACGGGCAGCTTCATCGAACATAGAATCTCTTTTGCGAAGATCAATATCGAGAGCTCCTGAGTCACTGTCATCGATGAATTCAGGCAGATGCATAGCATCAGCATAACCCTTCTGAGAACCGATAAAATCAGTAAGTTCTTCGATTTCCGGTGTATCAATGAAAGCGCATTGAACCCTCACCGGCTCATTCCCCGAGGATACCAGCATGTCTCCACGTCCAACAAGTCTGTCAGCGCCTGAAGAATCAAGGATCGTACGCGAGTCGATGGATGAAAAAACGCGAAATGCAATTCTTGTCGGGAAATTTGCCTTAATAAATCCGGTAATTATATTTGCGGATGGCCTTTGTGTTGATATAATAAGATGTATACCTATTGCCCTGGCAAGCTGGGCAAGTCTTCCGATTGGTCCTTCTATTTCCCTTCCGGCAGTCATTATCAGATCGGCAAACTCATCAATAATCAGAACAATATAGGGCAGATATTTATGACCTTTCTCCGGACTCAGTTTCCTTGAAATAAATTTTTCATTATACTCCTTGATATTTCGCGACTGTGCAGCCTTAAGCAGCTCCAGCCTGTTGTCCATCTCGATGCACAATGAATTGAGTGTTTTGATTACTTTCTGGGTATCGGTGATTATTGCATCCTCTTCATCAGGCAGCTTGGCGAGAAAATGCCTTTCTATCTTCATATAGAGGGGCAATTCTACTCTTTTGGGATCGATAAGTACAAATTTTACTTCCGCCGGATGTTTCTTGTATAATATTGAAGTAATGATTGCATTTATCCCAACTGACTTACCTTGTCCTGTAGCACCTGCAACAAGAAGGTGAGGCATTTTAGTCAGATCAACGATGTAAGGTTCATTTGTAATCGTTCTTCCAAGAGCAAGAGCAATATCGAATTTTGATTCCTGAAATGCTTTTGAAGTTATGAGCGATCGCATCGAAACCATTTCAGGTTTTTTATTCGGTACTTCTATTCCTACGGTTCCCCTGCCCGGAATAGGTGCAATAATTCTTATGCCAAGAGCAGACAAGTTCAGAGCAATATCATCTTCGAGCGATTTTATGCGCGCAAGCTTCACTCCGCGCTCAGGAACTATTTCATATAATGTTACTGTTGGACCTACAGTTGCAGCTATGCTTTTTATGCCTATTTTATGATCGCCGAGTGTTTTAATTATATTTTCTTTATTCTCAAATACCTCAGAATTATCGAAGGCGCTCTCTGATTTATGTTCTTTAAGAATTGAAACCGGAGGAAATTTATATCTGGAAAGATCCAGACGCGGATCGTAGTCTCCGGTTATTCTGTCAACCTCATGATCGGGAAGAGTATCAGTCGTTTCCGGACGGGTAATCTTAATAGGGACATTTTCACCCTGTGAGACAGCTGATCTGTCATTATCAAATTCCCTTATTATAGAGCCTGGCAAAAGCGTTTCAGGTTCCTCCTCTTCCTCTTCATCTTCTTCTAATTCCATCTCTTCTGCATATTGATTTGTAGTTCTAACTACAAATTCAACCTTGTCCTTTTCCTGTTTATTGGCGGCGTAGTGTCCTGAATCAGGTACAGATGTAACTGGTTCCGCATTATTATGAAGAACCGATTCTGGTTCAGTACTTTGACTTTCAGTATGTTTTCTTGCTTTCAGGAATGAAGGTAGCCTGAAGCCGAATGATTCCGGTTTGACTCTCAGTGCAAATACCAGGTATGATACTGTAAGGAATGTAAGAATCACTCCGGTTCCTACCATGCCCATAAATGCATTCAGCCACCTGATTACGTGATATCCCTGTGCGCCCCCCGGTCCGCTTCCCAGGTAAGTATTTGAGGTGCTGAAGATAAATCCGAGAATTAGTGAAAGTATGATTGCAGCAAAAGCAAATTTGACAATCAGTCTGAAAGGTTTTAAATTTGGGAACCTGAGCAGGTATAATCCGATGGTGCCAAAAATAAGCGGGATGAAGAAGGCACCAAATCCAAAACCATTATTTATAATCATTTTAGCCAGAAAATGGCCGCTTTTACCTGACCAGTTTTTAACAGCAATATCAGAACCTGAAACGATATCTGAATCGGCAATGCTTAGGTCAGTCTTCCACCAGAACAGGTAAGCTACACAAGCCAGAAGGAGATATATTGCAAAACCGGTAATGAGAATCCCAAAAACAAATTTAATCCTTTCATCGGTGATAAAAGATTTTGTCTTTACTGGACTTTTCGATGTTTTGGTATTCTTTTTACCAATATCTTCCTTCTCTTTACTCATTTCCGGGCACAGTTTATCAAAACAGTTTTGGTTTTTTAAACGCAACCCAAAGGTAATAATTTTAAGACTTCCTCAAAAAGCTGCTGAATGAATTTGATTTTGTACAGGATCTTTTAGGTTGTTTGATTACTTGAATGAAAAAGAATGAAATATTACCTCGTTTTTATTCTTTGTATCATTTATGTCTACGGCAATAATACCTATAGACTTATCATTTTATTGATAAAAGTGTCGATTTCATCCCTCGATACCTTAAGGAATTTTTCTCTTCGTTCAAATGTCCGGTCAGGTATGTCTTTCTTATAAACTGTTTCAGCCTCAAAATGTATTTCTGCAGGCCCCAGGAAGAAGAAAAAACTCATAAGCACTCCGTCAATCTGACTGAAGGGGGTTGCAGTATTTGGATTCTTTACATTAATCTCATTTGTATACCATATTTCATATACTTTGTCTTTTTCCGAGGGAAAAGTAACAATGGCATTTTTACAAGTGTATCCGCAAATGATCGATGTCTTCGCTGTCTTCCGGATTACAATTCCTTGCATCGCTTCAAACCCAGGAAACTGTTCTCCTGATTTAATCGGATAGAAATATTTCAAAGTAAAAAGGCTGAAATATGTGTCGAAGATTCCTTCCTCGGGGTTGGTCAGGTTGAGGATACCTGAATTGCCAAACGGAGAAATCATCTCGAAGAGAATTTTATTGTTTTTAAATGAGACAATAAGATTTTTAGGGAGTACCTCTTTTGGCATAGGTCCAAAATTACCGATATAATCTATGTTATAATGGATTTCTCCCTGGGTTATAAATTTCCCCCCTTTTTCATTACAGGAGAAACTTGTCAATGCAAAGATTACTGCAGTGAACAATACATAGCTGAATCTCACGTATCTGGTAGTATTTTGAGTTTCGTAAATGTAATATTTTTTTTTAACTTCAGTTCCTGACAGTTAATATTTAAAAGATTAATCATTTGATTTCTATGTGAAATATTATTGCTTGAAAATTCATTTGCCAATTTCTGAGAAGTACTACAGATTTTGATAATTTTGTGATCTTCCTCAATTTAATTAAAACCCTTTGGGAGTAAAATTTTAAAAGGGAAGCATACAGTACTAAAATAAAAATCAGTTATTCTTAAATTCTATGGAAAATAGACTTGCCGTTGTAGCCCTGGGAGGTAATGCTTTGTTAAGAGGCGATCAAACAGGAACTATTGAAGAACAGGAGCAAAATACTACGGAAACACTTGAAAATCTGGTCTTTTTAATAAATGAAGGGTATAACCTGGTTTTAACGCATGGTAACGGACCTCAGGTTGGAAATATACTGATGCGTAATGATGCCGGTGAACAATTGTACGGTATAGCTCAGATGCCTGTTGATATTTGTGTTGCTGATTCACAGGGTGGCATCGGATATATGATTGAAAGAATGCTAAGAAATGTCCTTAATAAACATAAGATAGTTAAAAATGTCATATGTATTGTAACTCAGGTCATTGTTGATATTAATGACAAAGCTTTCAGCGATCCTCAAAAACGAGTTGGTAAAATATATTCAAAGGAACAGGCTGATATACTTTCCTCAAAGAAAGGATGGATATTCAAAGAGGAAATAAAGATACAGGGTGGCTTCAGGAGGGTAGTCCCGTCTCCTGTTCCAGTGGGTGTGGTAAATGATTCAATTATCGGTGATCTTGCCAGAAAAGGGAATATTGTTATTGCTGCAGGAGGCGGCGGTGTACCAGTGTATATTGATGAAAATAAAGATGTGAGACCTGCAGAAGCGGTTATTGACAAGGATCTTGCCTCCGCGCTTCTTGCTACACAAATAGGTGCGGATGAATTTTATATCCTCACAGATGTGCCATATATCTATATCAATTACATGAAGCCCGATCAGCAAATAAAAGAATTCCTTAATTATAAGGATACTCTCAAATACCTGAATGAAGGTCAGTTTACAAAAGGTAGTATGGCACCTAAGATTGAGGCTTGTCTGAGCTTTATTAAAAATGGCGGCAAAAAAAGTGTCATCACTGAAGCTTTTAAACTGGCTGATAGAAAATATGGATCAAAAATTACTATGGATTATGAGGATGACCGGAGGTAAACAGCGCTTTTTGATTTTCCTTTTATCTTTTTACTTTTGTCTATTATATTAAAATATTATAACGATGTCACAAAACCTTCACAACCGTAATTTTCTTAAACTTCTTGATTATACACCTGAGGAAATTAAATATCTCCTCGATCTGGCAGCTGAGCTGAAAAGATCTAAAAAAGATGGTTCAGAGAAACAATACCTGAGAGGAAAAAATTTAGCATTGATTTTTGAAAAAGCTTCAACACGGACACGATGTGCCTTTGAAGTAGCAGCATATGACCAGGGTGCTCATGTAACATACCTTGGACCCACTGGTTCGCAGATTGGTCAGAAAGAGTCAATGAAAGATACAGCTAGGGTGCTTGGTGGCATGTACGACGGGATCGAATATCGTGGTTATGGCCAGACCATAGTCGAGGAACTTGCCAGGTATGCGGGAGTTCCTGTATGGAATGGCCTTACAAATGAATTCCATCCGACGCAGATTCTTGCAGATTTTCTCACAATGACAGAACACTCTGATAAACCTCTTAATAAAATGGTTTTATGCTATCTGGGTGACGCCCGTTATAACATGGGTAATTCCCTTATGGTGGGGTCAGCTAAAATGGGAATTGATTTTAGGATTGCAGCTCCGAAAAACTATCAACCGGANGAAGAGCTGGTAACAAAATGCCGTTCCATTGCGATTGAGACAGGAGCAAAAATCACTATTACTGATGATGTTGAGAAAGCTGTTAAAGGTGCTGACTTTCTTTATACTGATGTGTGGGTTTCTATGGGAGAACCTGATTCCGTTTGGGAAGAGAGAATCAGATTATTAAGACCTTTCCAGGTGAATATGAATGTTATTGATAAGACACTTAACCCGCAGGCTAAATTTCTGCATTGTCTTCCTGCTTTTCATAACAGAGATACTAAAATAGGAGAGGACATCTTTAAAAAATTCGGTCTCGATGGTATGGAAGTGACAGAAGATGTTTTTGAATCAGAACATTCAATAGTCTTCGATGAAGCAGAAAACCGGTTACATACTATTAAGGCAGTTATGGTTGCTACACTGGGATCATAACAACGAAATAAAATCCATTAACCACAAAGATCACAAAGGATTTGCACAAAGGTCGCAAAGAGCTGAAGAACATTATTTTAACTATGTATACTTTGTAGTTAAAAAGGTCCAGTTGAACATTCTCAACTTTGATATTCAGGCGATGAGTTCTTTTATAAAATAAAAAGTCATTGCTAACGAAGCTGCAAGTTTAAGCCCGATACCTGTAAGAAACACCAGAAGACTTCCGAAGCCGGCTTTAAAAGCATAATTTATATCATCTTTGAATATCATTTCTCCTACAAAAGCCCCAATCAGCGGGCCTAAAATAATACCAAGAGGACCGATGAAGAATCCCACAATTAAACCTACGGTCGCACCTTTGGTTCCATACTTGGAACCACCAAACCTCTTTGTTCCCCAAACTGGAATGATATAGTCAAAAACTGTAACTACTGCAGCTATCGATCCAAAAACAACTAAAGTAGCGGTAGTAAACTGGCCGAATCTGGTCAGTTGCAAAAATATTATTCCAAGAAAGCTCAGTGGTGGCCCGGGGAGAACAGGAACCAGGCATCCAATTATCCCGATGATCATAAAAATGATCCCAAGAATAAGGAGGATATAATCAGACATTTAGATAATTCTTGTCACTTCTTGCCAAGGTCATCAAACTCGACATTAGTGAATTCTTCCGTTCTCAGGCTACTCTTTTCATCACTGAGTTCAGCAAAGGATGCAGGTTCGGACGCATGCGACTCATCTTTACCGTTTCCGATGTAGGTTACAGCATCTTTTAACCCATCAGAAAACTTTTCAAAATCTTCTTTATAAAGAAAAATCTTATGCTTTTCGTAGAACACTTTTCCTTCTTTCCCTAAACGTTTCTTGCTTTCAGTAATGGTCAGATAATAATCATCTTTCCTGGTAGCTTTTACATCGAAAAAGTATGTTCTCTTTCCGGCACGCACCACTTTGGTGAAAATTTCTTCCTTAATTATTTTTTCATCATGCCCGTTAATGACTTCCTGTATTCCGGCTTCTTCTTCCATTTCTAAGTCAGTTAGTGTTAGGGTTTTGTTTTCTATTGTCAAATGTAACAATTATTTTATCAAATCAAAACCCGACAAATTATTTGTCCTTAATTTTGCCAAGTTGTTTTGAGGGTACGGGAAAAAGAGTATTTTTGCTGCGGAAATTTGAGGTTCTTTACAGATGATAAGCAGAAGATTGTTACGTATAAAAGCCCTGATGGCTCTTTATGCTTTTAACCGCAGGGAGGATGAGAGTATTGCCCAGGCCGAAAAAGAAGTAATGTTCAGCATTGGGAAGAGTTACGATCTTTATCACTATTTGCTGTTACTTGTTCTTGAACTCGCTGATATTGCAGGGGAGAAGATAGATCTTGCTCTTCAGAAAAGGATCCCCTCTCATGAAGATCTTAATCCGAAACGGAGGTTTGTAGATAATCAGATTATAAGTCAGCTGAGAAAAAATATTGAATTTAAAACATATGTTTCATCCAAAAAACTTTCGTGGGTGAATCATTCTCATATTCCCAGGCTGCTATACAATAAAATGATTGCCTGGGAGGTATATGAAGAGTACATGAACTCGGAAACTAATAATTTTCTGTCTGACAAGAAGTTTATTATAAGGCTTATAACGGAGTTGTTCGCAGATTCGGAAGATCTGCTGTTAAACCTTGAAGAACAGAGCATATACTGGAATGATGATATGGAATATATTTCATCAATGGTTGAGAAAACTCTGAAAAAATTCAAGACCGATTCAGGAGAAAAAACTCCGCTGATGCCGCTATTTAAAAATGCGGAGGATGAGGAATTCGTGAAAATACTATTCAGAAAAGCAATCCTTCATTCAAAACAATGTTCAGAGCTTATTGACAGAAATACTACAAACTGGGAAGTTGACAGAATAGCACTAATGGATATTCTGGTTATGCAACTGGCGATAACTGAAATACTTGAATTTCCTGAAATACCTGTAAAAGTGACTTTGAATGAATACATTGAGATTGCCAAATACTATTGTACTTCAAAAAGCAGTACATTTGTAAATGGGATTCTCGATAATATTGTAAAAGAAATCCGTGATGGCGGACTTTTTAACAAATCGGGGAGAGGGTTGGTTGGTGAGGCACTTACAGACGAACGTTAGCGGTATTATTAATGTAATTTTATGAAGAAGATCGTAATAGTAACTTTGGCGCTGGTAGCTATGATAGCTTCAAATTGCAGAAATGGAACAGGGCAAAACTCACCTGCTTCCGATTTAAAAACAGGGAAAGGTGTGATAAGCTTCAGAGAGTACCAGCATGATTTTGGAAAAGTTACAGAAGGCGAGAAGGTAAGTTATACCTTTACATTTGATAATAAAGGGACTGAAAATATCATTATCACTTCTGCTGTAACATCATGCGGATGTACAGTTCCAAAATATGATACAAAACCAATTCCTCCCGGAGCCATTGGGAATCTTGAAGTGGTCTTTAATACATCGGGCAGAAGCGGAATGCAGACAAAGACCATTACAGTTAAATCCAATGCTAAAACTCCTGTTGTATTGTTGAAAATAACCGCAGAAGTAGTAAGTTCAGATAAATAGTAATAATTAATAATTAAAAAGATGACCAATTTTGCGTATTTGTATTTGATGGGGCAGCCAGCCGGAGCAGGCGGGCAGAGTAATCCGCTTGTGACCTTTCTTCCTCTTATACTTGTTTTTGTTGTTTTTTACTTTTTCATGATAAGACCACAAATGAAAAAGCAGAAAGAAGTTACCAATTACCGCAGCTCTCTGAAAAAAGGTGATAAAGTTATTACCACGGGTGGAATTTTTGGCAAGATCTACGAAGTGAAAGATCACTATGTGACAGTGGATGTTGGCGGAGATATCAAGCTTAAAGTCGATAAAAACGCTCTGCTTAAAGATCCGTCTGCAGACGAATAGTAAATAATTCTTCACATTATGCCTTTTGTGAAAAAGGAAAATGAAAAAAAGCGAGAGAACCTTATGAAGAAAGGAGAAAAAGGAATCAACAGGGATATAACTGCTTTTGCTTTCTTCCTTATTCTCTCCTTTATATTATGGTATCTTAACTCACTGGGAAAAGAAATTGAAGCGGAAATAAAATTTCCTCTGGAATTTACAAACATCCCAAATGAGAGAGAAATAGTTGACGAATTGCCAGCTGATCTGAACCTGTTTCTTAAAGGTCCGGGCTACTCAATCCTGAAACTTAAAATTTTTGGCAAAAAAACTCCTTTGGTAATTGACATGTCAAAAGTTAATTACAAACGGGCACAAGGAGATTTAACACTTGACTATTATATTGTAACATCGGGACTAACAAAAAGCCTTAATATACAGATGAGATCGGGTTGCGAGATTACCTCAATAAAACCCGATACTCTGTTTTTCACTTATATTAAGATAGTCCCAAGTTCATCCGTTATCACTGATAAGACTGATAACAGAAAGAAACGATAACTTTTTATCCTTGTGACATACAGATGACTACAGTTGGAAAATCAAGGTTCAGGCTTGGTGTAACCGGCGGCATAGGAAGTGGTAAAACATCTGTATGCAGGGTTTTTAGCGTACTTGGAATACCTGTCTTTTCTGCCGACAGGGAAGCACAGTATATTATGGAAAATGACAAGGATATAATGAGAAAAATTAACTCCCTGGCAGGACAGGACCTTTATACCGGAGGAAGTCTCAACAGAACGGAACTCGCAAAGATTATTTTTAACGACAGTGCTCTTCTTAATAAAGTAAATATGCTCGTACACCCTGCTGTATTTGACCGTTTCCGAAAATGGGTACAGGATCAGTCTTCACCATATACTATTATGGAAGCAGCTATTCTTTTTGAAAGCGGAGCTTCCATGCTTGTTGACAGGATAGTCACAGTAGTAGCTCCGATTGAAGAAAGAATAAAAAGAGTCATAATGAGAAATAAACTTACAAGGGAACAGGTTAAGGAGAGAATGAAGAATCAAATGGATGACGAAGGACGACGAAAACTATCGGATTATATAATTTATAATTCTGAAAATGAAATGATAATTCCTGCTATCCTTGGTATTCACAATGAAATTTTAGAACTTATTAATATTCAATCCTGATATGGGAATTTTTGGAAAATGGCTGGGTGGAGGTCTCGGTTTCGCTATGGGTGGACCAATAGGTGGCCTTTTGGGTTTTCTGGTGGGGTCTATGATAGATAGCACCACTGTTCATACTTCTACTTATACTTCCGGTACTGCCAGCTCAAGTCAGGGTGATTTCGGCATGAGCCTTTTAGTTCTCGTTGCCGCTGTTATGAAAGCTGATGGCAAAGTAGTGAAATCTGAGCTTGATTACGTTAAACAGTTCTTTGTCAGACAATTTGGTCAGGAATCGGCAAAACATGCTCTTCTTACTCTCAAAGATATATTAAAGCAGGAAATCCCGGTCAGGGACGTTTGTCTCCAGATAAAAGGAAACATGGATTATTCTTCAAGGCTGCAATTGTTACACCTCTTATTTAATATCTCCCTGGCTGACACGATGATCCATCCTTCAGAAATTCAGATCATTGAAAAAATAGCCTCATATATGGGAGTTGCATCAGGCGATTTTTTGTCAATAAAGAATATGTTTATCCCTGAAACAGACTCTTCGTATAAAATTCTTGAAATAGATCCATCATCAACAAATGAAGATGTTAAAAAAGCCTACAGAAAGATGGCTATGAAATATCATCCCGATAAAGTAAGTCACCTTGGAGAAGATATCAGAAAATCTGCTGATGATAAATTTGCTATGGTTAATGAAGCATATGAGAAGATTAAGAAGGAACGAAATATGAACTGATCTTTGAAATTGAAAATAAATATCAGTTATGAAACTGACTTTACAATTCTAGGATTAACTTTGTAATTAAATATATAAGAGATGATATTAAAAGATATTCTGGCAATTTCAGGCGAACCGGGCCTTTTTAAATTTATTGCCCAGGGAAAAAATGCAATAATTGTTGAACACCTTGAAACAAAAAAGAGAAGCACAGCTTTCGGATCAGCAAAAGTAAGTTCTCTTGAGGATATTGCAATCTTTACCGAAAAAGAAGATATGCCTCTCGGAAAGGTTTTTGACCTCATTTATGAAAAAGAGAATGGCGGACCAACAATAGATTCAAAAACGGATACTGCCAAACTGAAAGTCTGGTTTGAAGGTGTTCTCCCCGATTACTCCAAAGACAAAGTTTACGCCAGCGATATAAAGAAAGTTGCACAATGGTATAATATCCTGCATAACCTCAACCTTCTCATTAAGGAGGAACCTGAGAAAGATGCTGAAAAAAAAGATACTGAAGAAAAACCGGCAAGCAATAAAAAGGTTCCTGCAACAGAAAATAAAAAAAAGAAATCTACACCTAAACAAAATCAGAATAAAACATCTAAATGAACTTCGGAGGTCAGGAGGTAGTCTATAGTTATCAGGAATCAGAAATAATAATTGTTCCTGTACCTTATGATGAGACAAGTACATGGATGAAAGGTGCCGATAAGGGTCCTGACGCAATACTTGAAGCCTCAGTAAATCTTGAGTTTTACGATGTTGAGACCTCTTCTGAAGCTCATCTTCACGGGATAAACACGGTCGTCCCTGTTTCGGAAAAAGAATCTCCCGATAAACTAGTTAAAGCAGTATATGACAGGGTATTAACACTTTTAACAGAAAAGAAATTTCCTGTGATTATTGGAGGTAACCATACCGTTTCTATAGGTTCATTCAGAGCGTTTGCAGAATATTTTGATAATCTTACCATATTGCAGCTTGATGCCCATGCTGATCTTCGGCAAGTGTATGAGGGGTCAGAGTATAATCATGCCTGCGCAATGGCAAGGGCACGTGAATATGCACCCGTAGTTCAGGTCGGTATAAGAAGTATGTCAGCAGAAGAACTGCCATTTGTTGAAGATGACAGAATATTCTATTCTCACAATCTCTTTCATGATAAGAGTCAATATATAAAGGCACTTGACAAACTTACCCGGAATGTTTATATCACAATCGATCTTGATGTTTTTGACCCATCCATAATGCCTTCCACAGGAACCCCTGAACCTGGAGGACCCTCATATTATGAACTTCTGAATTTTATGAAGGATGTAATAAGGACCAGAAATGTTGTTGGATTCGACGTTGTTGAGCTCTGTCCGTCTCATACAAATAAATCTCCCGATTTTGTTGCTGCAAAAATCATATATCAATTGCTGAGTTACAAGTTTAATGGCCCCCCAATCCCGCCCTTGCGGGACTAATTCTCAGTCTTTCTGTGAATTCATCAAGGACTCTGAATGGGGGATGTTTAAAAAGTCCTTTTTAACCACAAAGCGCACAAAGAAGGCTCAAAGCACACAAAGTTAAAAACCTAAAATTCATTCCGATAGTTATCGGAACTTTGTGTTCTTTGTGTTATCCCGATAACTATCGGGACTTTGAGACCTTTGTGGTTAAAGGATTTCACCTTTTTCAATGGTCCAGTAGCGTAGCAGCAGGGTGTGTAAGCTTTGTGGTAAAGATAATTATTTAATCTTCTTTTTTTGCCTCCTCCCAGATCACATTCATCTCATCAAGACTCATATCATGAAGCGATATGCCTTTTGTAAGAGTCTGTTTTTCAAGGAAATTAAACCTCTTTATAAATTTTCTGTTGGTTTTTTCAAGAGCGGCTTCCGGATCAATATCGTAAAGACGTGATGCATTAATAATTGAAAAAAGCACATCACCAAGTTCTGATTCTATTGATTCTGTATTATGGTTTTTTATTTCTTCTTTCAACTCAGATATTTCTTCAAGAACCTTATCCCAAATCTGCTCACGTTTCTCCCAGTCAAATCCGACTCCACGTACTTTTTCCTGGATCCTGTTAGCTTTTACAATAGCAGGCAGTGATGCAGGAACACCTGAGAGTACAGGCTTATAGCCGTTTTCTTCCTTTATTTTCAGTTGTTCCCAGTTCTCCTCAACTTCTGAAGCTCCTGAAACCTTTACATTGCCAAATACATGAGGATGCCGGTAAATAAGTTTGTTATTTATTCCTTTAAGTACATCTCCCATAGAGAAAACACCTTTCTCTGAAGCAATTTTTGCATAGAAGACAATATGAAGCATGAGATCACCAAGCTCATTTTTTATTGCTTCATCACTTCCGGAGAATATTGCTTCAGCTAGTTCATATGTCTCTTCTATGGTAAGTTTTCGCAGACTTTCATTCGTCTGTTTCATGTCCCAGGGACATTTAACCCTTAGTTCATCAATTATATTCAGGAGCCTGGTAAACTCTTCAAGGCTTTCGTTTCTTTCAATCATTAGTGCTTCATTTAAAAAAGATGGTTTGGAGATGCAGTTTTGTTGGCGATATCAATACGTAATACCGATCCGACTGAAAGACTTAGTAATTCAGCTACATCAGCGCCATTTATTGATATTTCAAGCAGATCAAGCTGGTTAAAACGTGCCAGCATCTCGCCAACAGGTACATCGCTGTATTTCAGTGAAATATGATTTGTATAATTTTTGTTGCTCTGTATCAGAATCCTGTATGCCCTGTTTTCAAATACCCTGTAAAATACTTCCCTGGTAATATTAGAGATGGCATTCCCGTATGAGTCAATAAATATTATACTTCCGATAATTACATCTTTGTCAATTGTCGCTCTTAACGGAACTCTTTCATTGAGAGTCTTCACTGATTTTCCAAGTGAAGATGGTTTCTTCCCGGCAATAAGATCGGAAGCTGCTTTAGCAAACACTTCAAGTTCATCGGAAGTATCGCTGTGATCAATTACCACAATTTCATCGGGATCGGAATTCAGAATGAGATTAAAGATACCATTGTCTGTACCTATAAAGAAATGATCCCTGGCTCTGACAATCAGATGAGCCTGATCCTTACTGGCTTCCGAATGGACACAGATTATATGTATTGACCCTTTCGGATAATTGCTATAGGTGTTCCTTATTATAAATGAGGCATGTGAGATATTAAATGCGGGAATGTTTCCTGCATTATCAATTATAATTGTTCCCGGACAAAGGCTGCTGAGTTTTCCCTTAATGATCCCATTATAGATATCATCAGGCTTCCACTCTGTTGTTAATGTAATTACCGGCATATGAAAAAACTTATAACAAAGATAATCTTCTAAGGAAAAAATAACCTTACTTTGTACTTTACAATGTATATTTTTATGAACTATTTACCATGTTTCCAAATGAATTAGGCAAATGATGGTTAAGTTCATTAATTTTTGCTAGTTTTAATGACAGAGATAATTATTTTTCTTGAGGATATTGATCCTGTTGTCTTCTTCGGAACAAACAATTCGCTGCTTGATAAAATCCGCAGTTTCTTTCCTAAAATAAAGATCATGGCCAGGGGCAATGAGATTAAATGCATGGGAGAGGAGACAGAGATAACTATTTTTGCAGAAAAGTTTAATGAGCTGATCGAATATTATCGGAAATATCATCGTCTTGACGAACAGGACATCGAAAAATATTTCTTTGATGCTGAACACATGAAGTCAGCATCGAATGGCGAGTTTGAACAAGTACTCATATTTGGCACAAGCGGAAAACCAGTACGTGCCCGTACTGTAAATCAATTGCTTTTAGTTAATGAATATAAGACTAACGATCTTATTATTGCTGAAGGACCTGCTGGTACAGGGAAAACTTATACCTCGATTGCACTGGCAGTTAAGGCTCTTAAGGATAGGGAAGTAAAGAAAATAATTCTCACGCGACCTGCTGTTGAAGCTGGTGAACGACTTGGATTTCTGCCTGGCGATATGAAAGAGAAGCTTGATCCTTATCTTCAACCTCTTTACGATGCTCTTCACGACATGTTACCATTCAAAAAACTGGAGACGTGGCTTGAAGATGGTACAGTTCAGATAGCACCGCTGGCTTTCATGCGAGGGAGAACACTTGAAAATGCATTTGTGATCCTTGATGAAGCACAGAATGCTACTATAAGTCAGCTCAAAATGTTCCTTACAAGAATGGGAGTAAGCTCAAAGTTTATTATGACAGGCGATACAACACAGATCGATCTCCCGCGAAAAAATGATTCCGGCCTCCTCATGGCGATGCGAATACTGGCTAATATTGAGGGCATCTCAATTATCAAATTCGACGAAAGGGATATTGTGAGACATAAGCTTGTTAAAAAAATTGTAAGAGCGTACGAAATTGAGGAGAATGAGGCAGATAAATTGAAAAACAACAATAGTAAATAACTCTGTGGCTCTCTGTGTCTTCTCTGTGGCTCTCTGTGTAACAAAAAAATAAGAACTCACACAGAGTTACACAGAGAATCACAGAGCTTCACAGAGAATAATATTCAGAAAAATGACAAAAACAATTTTAGACTCAAATTACCTTTTCCCCGGACAGAAAAGTATTTACAAGGGAAAAGTCAGAGATGTATATAATATCGATAACAAGTACCTTCTGATGATAGTCTCCGACAGGATATCAGCCTTTGATGTGGTTCTGCCTAAAGGCATTCCTTATAAAGGACAGGTGCTCAACCAGATAGCTGCAAAATTTCTGGATGCAACAAATGATATTGTCCCTAACTGGAAAATTGCCACGCCTGATCCTACAGTGACATTCGGACATAAATGTGAACCATATCCGGTCGAAATGATTGTACGAGCATTTCTGACCGGAAGTTCATGGCGGACTTATAAAAATGGTGCCCGGGAAATTTGCGGAATTAAAATTCCTGATGGTATGAGAGAACATCAGCGTTTTGAAAAACCCATAATAACTCCTACTACAAAAGCTGAACAGGGAAGACATGATGAGGATATTTCTCGTTCAGAAATTATTAAAAATGGGCTAATTTCAGAAGAAGACTACCTACAGATTGAAAAGTATACTATGGAGGTCTTTATGAGAGGTTCGGAAATTGCTCTGCAACATGGTTTGATTCTTGTTGATACTAAATACGAATTTGGTAAGAAGGATGGGAAGATTTACCTGATTGATGAAATTAATACTCCTGATTCTTCGCGCTATTTCTATGCTGATAACTATCAGGAGAATTTCGAAAAGAGTCTTCCACAGAAGCAATTGTCAAAAGAGTTTGTTAGAGAATGGCTTATGGACAATGGTTTCCAGGGACAGGCCGGACAGCAAATACCTGAAATGACCGATATGTTTGTCAATAAGGTATCTGAAAGGTATATAGAACTTTATGAAAATATAACAGGCGAGAAATTTGTGAAGTCGGATATAAGCAATGTTCCGGAGAGAATTGAAGGAAACTGCCGCCAATTCTTAAATAATTTTAAATCAGAGTGAGACAAAATTAAAAGTATGAGAATTATCAACTGGATAAAAGTAATTACGATATTAATAATTGTATTGATCTGCGATACTAATGTAAATTCTCAGGTTGTTGTCGAGCGGTCAAAGGACAAAGTAATTATTTCAGGAGTTGCCTATTACATTCATCAGGTCAAAAAAGGTGAATTTGCCTATTCAATCGCAAAAGCCTATGGTATTACTGTAGAAGATCTTACGCGTGAAAATCCGCCTGTAGTGTATGGCACAAAAGAGGGACAAATACTCAGGATCCCCGTCAGTCTGGTTACAGATACAAAACCTGCAGAAAAAGTGACCATCAATAAGCAACGCGATGAAACCAAATACATATACCATCGTATGAACCCCGGAGAAACTGTCTACTCTCTGTCCAAATTATATGGAGTTTCTGAGAATGACATTATTCAGAGTAACCCGGGAATAGATATAACAAAACTATCTGTTGGTGCTGAAATAGCTATTCCGAGGAGGGAGTTTATGAGTACCCAGCAGAAATTTAATGTCCAGGAAGATAAGTATATATATCACAAAGTGATGATGGGGGAGACCCTTTATTCCATTGCTAAACAATATGGCCTGACTGTAAGGCAATTACGTAGAGAAAACCGCGATTTAAGATTCCCTCAGGTTGGTGATCAGTTAAGGATACCAGGAGTAAAAAAATCTGAAGTTCAGGAGACAGAACAAGCAAAATCAGATTCTGTGCCACCTGTTTTAGAAGAAGTGCCGGAGAGAATTGCCAAACCGGCTGGTTATACTCTGGTTAAGGACCTGAAAGGCACATTGGATGTAGCTGTATTGCTTCCATTTTATCTGGCTGAGAATTCATCACGCTCTGAGATTGACTCCTCTAAAATAGTGAAAGGTGTTAAAAGCTATAGAGAGATTCAACAACCTGATGACTGGATTTATCCGGAGAGTATCGATTTTCTTGAAATGTATCAGGGAATTCTACTCGCTGCAGATACATTACGATCCATGGGATTGAATATAAATCTGCATGTGTATGATATTAAAAGCGATACGGTTGAAATTACAAAACTTATAGAGTCCGGAAAATTGGCGCATATGGATCTTATAATTGGTCCGGTTTATTCTGCTGATCTATCTATTGTCTCAAGATATTCAAGAAATCTGGGTATTCCTGTTGTATCACCGGTTCCGGTCATGAATAATTCTGCATTGATTAAGAACCCCACACTTTTTCTAGCCAGTACTTCGCTTGAAATTGCACAGAAGGCTCTTGCAAAGAAAATCAGTGAATATTACGACAATAATATTGTATTTATACACGCTGACAGCCTGGGAGTGGATGAGGATGTGAAGAGATTTAAGAGTTTGATATTTAAAGAGTTGAGTTATAAGTTGCCTTACGAAGATATAAAGTTCAAAGAATTTCTGTTCTATAGCAGGTCAATGTTTAATAATGACTCTATAAACAGGTTGAGTCAGGCTCTTTCAGAGCAATCTAAAAATGTTATAATTATAGCTTCTGAAGAAGCACCTGTCATTAGTGAGGTAATGGATGTTGTAAGTGGTCTTTCGAGGCGGTTCGATATAAAGCTCTTCGGATATCCTGTGATAAGGGACCTCGACAGGCTCGATCAGAAAGAACTGTTTGATATGGACATTATGGTTTATTCTCCATATTGGATAGACTATTCAAAGGAGAATGTCAAACAGTTCAATGCAGATTACAGGCAGAAATTTCACACCGAACCACTCGAAAAAAGTTATGCATGGCAAGGTTACGATATCACATATTATTTCTTAAGCGGATTAGCCATGCATGGGAAGGATTTTATTGAACATCCTGAAATTCATAACCCTGAGCTGCTCCAGAATGACTACGATTTCAGAAGAAATGCTCCGGGCGATGGCTTTGAGAATCAGAAACTATTTATGGTCAGGTACTCAAAAGATTACAAGGTTATCCTGGAAGATGAGAATGATAAACCACAATAAAGGAAATAATAAGAATTTACCCTGATGAGAATAAGACAAACGTTTTTTCTGTTAATAAAAATTAACAAACGGGAATAATAGAAGATATTAATTTGTCTATAGATTGTAGTATGATTGATTATTCGTACGACGCAAATAAAGAAAAAGAACTGGTAGAAGCTTCTTTGAATGGAGATAAGAGTGCATTCGGAGAGATAGTTAACCGGTATCAGAAAATGGTTGCACGTACGGTGAAGGGAATGCTGGGAGATTCAGTTTTTTCTGAAGATATAGGGCAGGAAGTATTTATTAAACTTTTTTATTCATTATCAGATTTCAGGGGTGAAGCAAAACTTTCGACTTATATTCAGAAAATTGCTGTTAATCTGACACTAAATGAGATAAAAAGAAGAAAAAGATTCTTTTCTATGTTTTCTCAGAAGGCTAATAATGAGATGTATGAATTTGAGATAGCCGAACAGGATACCGAAGAAAGAAGAGAGGCTTCTGAAATTGTTAATAAGGCACTGATGGCTATGGATACGAAATTTAGAGTAATTCTTACTATGAGAATGCTTCAGGGCTATTCTACCAAAGAAACTGCAGAAATTCTTGATATGCCTGTAGGTACAGTTCTTTCGCGGTTATCAAGAGCTCAGGAGCAATTAAGAAGTATTTTATTGAAATTATAAATATTCAGTTAATATAATGAACAAGTCAGAAATTAAAAAGTTGATAATCAGTTCACTGGATAGGGATGTTGATACTAAAGAGATAGCCGGAAAACTGGAAGAAGCAGGTGTTTCCTATAATTTTAGCCAGACCTTTGGAGACAAGGTGTTGAATAAACTTTTTTCAGCAGGAGTAACTATAGGGCGTGAAGTTGAATTCGTAAAATACATGAATGTAGCTTTTTATCGTATCGCTCTTACGGGTGTGGCTGCTATTGTAATTCTCCTTATTTCTATTTTTCTTATGCAAGGCTCCCTTTCTGTTGATTCATTCCTCGGACTGGGAAATACCCATGATGAAAGCATTATTTGTCTGTTAACCGGAAATTAATAAAAATGAGAGTAAAATCAGTTTTGGTCGTCCTTGTAACTTTAATAATAGGATTCATTCTGGGGATGCTGACTTCAGCCGAGATCAGATATCACAGACTTAAACCGATGAGAGTATTCTTTTCTGAAGAGCGATTCAGGGATGGTTTTTATAAAACAATTAAACCGGATGAACAACAGAAAGCTAAAATCGATTTGATTCTCGATAAATATGCAAAGGTTAATAGTGAAATGCAGAATACTTTCAGAAAAGAGCTTGATTCAAGTATGAAGGAATTCAGGAAGGAACTTGATCTGAATCTAACAAAAGATCAGCTGTCGAGACTAAAGGACATGGATGAACGGCGTCAGCAAATGATAAGGCAAAACCGAAAGAACCATAAAGACGATACACTCAACCTGAGAGATGGCAGGCATCGTTATCCTGGCAGGGGACCCTCACCCGACAGACCTCCAGCGCTTTTCCCTGATAACGATTCAACCAGATTACCCGACGATAAATAGAAGATAGTCTAAAATGATTGGCAGATCATCGGGATTCACTCCTAATGAGATAAGCAGATCTCTGTCTGCCGTAAAAATTGAGATGAACTGTTCTTTTGACAATTCCCCGCTGAGTATACTCTGTTTGTAAAAATCAACGGCAGTTTTCTTATTACTTTTGCAAAGTTCAAGATGACCTCTGTTTATCAGATCATGCGCATTGAATTTTCCGGCTGACAAACGATCGTAGTATTTTTCCGATTCATCCAACCTTCCGAGTGCAAAAAAGCAAAAAGCTATTGGTCTTAAAATCTTCAGATTTCCAGGATCTTCATACTCTACCCTGAAGTAGTATTTTAATGCCTGCTCATAGTTCTTTAGATCAATATAACAGTGAGCTGTCATTATTACTGTATGGATATTTTCAGGTTCCAGATCGGATGCCTGAAGGTAATATTCAAGTGCTTCTTCATTTCTCCCAAGTCTCCTGAGACATAAACCTATCTTCTTGACAGTCCAGACTTTCCTGTCAATAAGTTCAGCTCTTCTGTAATACTTAAGAGCTTCGTCGTAATCAGCACTTTGCTGGTAGCAATAGCCTATTTTTTCATATAATTGAGCATCAGATGGCTTTTCATTCACCTGTTTCAGAAAAAGCTGCAGAGCATCATTATAAAAATTTTTACTGAAGAAATAATCTGCCAGACCTGCTTCGGCTTCCGAAGCATTACATGTCATCCTGAAAAACTCAGAGTTATAGATATCAAGCTTACCGACAAAAAGATCTTCAAATTCTTTTTTGTAAGGCGAGAGTTTAAAAAACCTGTAAATATCCTGCAAATACTGTGTTATGTTTGTCCTGAATACTTTGTATGGGTCAGTTCCGGATTCTTCATCATTTAATTGTTGTAATCCTTCAAGTTCCATACGGAAGACTTTTAACATCATGCTTTTTTGAGAAGAAGGGAGATATTTTAAATTTAAAAGCAATGAATATTTATCAGAGTTACAAATGAAAGGAGTCTTGTACAATGCTTCTGCCAATTCGTTTGTTCCCGGTCCAAGTATTTCGTCCCGGTATATCTCATCAACGGTCTCATGATCGGGATAAAACGGAACAAACCAGTTCTGGAAGTCTTTAAAAAAGTCAAACTGTTTCATGTTAGCGAAAGCAGACATATATACATCAGCTCCTTCCATCTGGAGTTTAGTAAGTTCTTCCATTGTTTTGAATATTTCCTCCGAGTCATTGAACATCTCTGACCAGTCGGGGTTCTTTTCTTCATTCTTATCTTTAGGAAGAATATTATCGAGGTCAAGTTTTTCTTCGATCATAGGTTTCAACTTTGCAACCTGGGGTAATATTTCATCCTGAAGTTTTCTGCTGAGGTTCTCAGTTTCCTTCGACCGGATTATCTGGAGAACAATTATCATGCAATGCTCCCTGAATTTTGAATCATGGCTCATTTCCATAATTTTTTCAGTAACTTCAGGATATAATAATATTCTTTCGTTATAATAATGAAGGTTCAGAATAAGTCCCGACAGCGCTCTCTCCATAACCTGTTCCTGACCGGCTTCATAAAGGCTTATCAGGTGAAAAAGCTTTTCTGATTGCCATGTTCTGAAAGAACTCAGTGTGACTGCAGTGGTGAAAATACTTGCTTCGTACCATCTGAATTTGCCTGATTTGAGGATTATTTTGATCAGACTGTTTTCCGCCTCTCCATAATAGTCTGTGAGCCACAGATGATTAAATATATTTTTAATCAGTTGTTTATGCTTTTTTGAGATCTCAGAGTCAGGGTCCGGATTAATCTCATTGCTTAATTTCAACCATTCGTCGAGTTCTGATTTAAACATCAGATCATCAACTGTTTCAACGATGGTTTTGCCACTGAGCGTCATCTCTTTTTCAGCTTGTTGCTTTACCCAGTAAGTATGCCATCCGGAATTATGTGACAATATGTCCTGTCGTGCTCTATCGGATAACTTTAGTATTGACTGAATTAGTTTAAGATATATTTTGTTACGCTCAGGATCTTTTATTCCATCAATTGTGTATGAAAGCATATTTCTGTAAGTCATTTCCAGATCATTATACTCATCATGCATATCCCCCGATGATGTGCTAAAGATCATATCAGATAGTATATCAAGGCTTTGCTTTATCTTTTTTTCCGATATCAATGTACAGAGTCTCTTATGTTGAAGAATCACTTTTGATGCATCCATTTTGTCCTTTTTTTAACTTATCCCGGTTAAAGGGAAGAACTGTTCCATATATTTAATAACCTTTGCTGATTAAAGTATGAAGTCTGACAAAAAATCATCGTATCATACTGAAAGCATATATGCAACAATCAGACCGTTTATTTGCTGAATAAGAAAAATTCATTAAGGGATTATTTCCAATTCCTCCGGCTTCTTAGCTTTTAATGAGTTTTAGTTCAAAGATCTTCCCCTGTTGTGTCTTTCTTCAACAATCAGGAAGCAAATTTTATACGGCTTTTTTAGGATTTTGTAACCAAATCCTTAATTCAAAGGTTAGGGATGTGTTTAATTTATCCTGAGCCGATGGAGTACAGCTATTTTTGAATCATCAGAAATTATACCCAATACTTATATAACCTTTAATCTTATTGAAATAAGCCTCCTTTTTGTAGTCTCCATACATCAATCCGATCTTAATCGGACCAATAATTGACATATACCCGGCACCTACACCAATACCTGACAGCAAAGAGAGTCCATTTGTTCTGTTAACTTCCTGTATTGCAAAAATGTTCGCCATGAAATTCAGATGAAAATCCTCAATTACTTTTAAATCGAAATTAGCTCTGAAGCCGGCAAGCATTTTAACAGGGATTTCATTTGGTTGAAAACCGACCATTGGAATTGACCTTTTATTAACTGATTCAATTCCACCAAGACTATAAAAATTGTTCTGAGCTGTAATTGAATCGGAACGGGAAATTAATAGGAAATCTCCGCCTATTGAAAATGTCATTTTGCCGGGAGGGGAGAAATAATAGTCAACCGAACTATGAAGCGAATAGAACCTTTCAAAAGAAAACTCACCACTATGAGTCCTGGTAAAATCTACTTTTGATGTGTCAGTTTTCAGTTCCGCTGACTTAAGTTTTGATGTGCTTGCCGAAAAGTTAAATAAGGTACCATTGTTTGGGAAATACTTGGTATCGAGAGTGTTTATTCTGTAATCGTAAGTTGAAGTAATATAATTGTATAAAAAGTTTTTAAGGCGGGCATCAGAAATATAATGTAAAATCAGATTAAGGTTTTCATAGTTCTCCGAGATACTCATCATACTATTTAGGCCCATTCTTTTGCTTAATGATATTCCTGGAGTAAAATTCCGGCTTATCACCTCACCTTTATCGCCTCTTAACTCCAGAAGCGGTAACAGAGTATTATCTGCATATAAGTTGGCGGATAATCCAAAAATCTGATTTCTGTCAATAAACTGGATGTAACTAAGATCGAACCTGAAATATTGTCCTATGCGTGAGTTAAAATTGATAACAGATCTCTGTGTTAAAAAGTTTTTTAACGAGAACCCTAATATAAGTCCTGAAAGGAGGGAGTTGTCATAATGCACCGATCCATAAAGCATTGCCGGTGGTTTTTCTATACAATCGATATTTAATATAAGAGAATCACTCTTGTTAATAACCCGGTATTTAACTTTGTCGAACCAGGCTTTGCCATAGAGTAGTTCAATTTTGTCGGCAAGCATATATTTATCTACTTTCTGTTCGGGTTTTATATCCAGAACACCCAATATCTGTTGGTATGAATAACTTTTATTCCCGGTAATTTCTATCTGGCTGAAAGTATACGTTTTTTTATCAAGTATCGGCTTCAGTGGCTTTTGTGGTTCAATATTATTAAGAGAATCTGCAAGCTTCCTGAAATATTCTTTATATGGAAGGGCAGCCTCATATCCTCTTTGAATAAGTGAGTCAACATTATCAAACTGAAATATTGAAAGTTTTTGCATGTTTGGTCTGATAAGCACATTTACAAACTTCTTCTGAGATTCGAAATCAGTCAGGCTCCTGTACATCGCAATTTGTTCCATTATCCCCGAAACAGTCTGGAGCTTGTCAGCTTTGTAACCATTGAATCCGACATACGATCCAATGACAATATCAGCTCCCATGTCTTTTGCCTCACTCGCCGCAAAGTTTCTGATCAAACCTCCATCCATGAGTAGAACAGAATCAATCATGAGAGGTGTAAATATTGACGGTACTGAAAAACTTGCCCTGATAGCGTCTGACAGGTATCCTTTTTTAAGGTCGACTATCTTAAAATTCACAATATCGGTTGCCACACACATGAACGGAATCGGAAGTTTTGAAAAATCATATATATCAGCAGCAGGCCATGAATAGAAACTCAGGACATTTTCCACCTGTTGCCCGTTTATAAGACCTGATGGAAACATGACTTTCCGCGAAGAAAGAGGCAGTGCAATTGCGCTATTTGCAAAATGCTCTTTCTCCAGAAAAATTACTTTATTTTCAGAGATCTTATTAGAAAGAATAAGTTTCCAGTTCAGGCTCTTAAATATTTTCTGTAGGCTATCAGCTGAATATCCCAGTGAGTACATACCTCCTATAATGCTGCCCATGCTTACTCCGGTGATAATATCGGGTCTTAACCCTGCTTCCTCCATAACCTTGAGCACACCGATATGTGCTATTCCATGAGCGCCGCCTCCGCTTAAGGCCAGTCCTATGCGTGGTCTTACCGGAACTTTCTGTGCATTAGCATCTGTTGATTCAGAGAATGAGAAAATGAATAAAATACAAATTGTTAAGAATAATTTTTGCAGACAATGTGAGTATAAACAGAAATTAGTATTCATTTTTAGCATCTTAGAATGCTACTGATTAATAGCACTTTCATTTGCAAGATAGTTATTTTAAGTAAATTAGCGGCGTGAAAACTCAGACAATTTTTGATCAAAGGTGGCTGCCCACAACTAAAAAGGAGGTTAATCTTCTTGGTTGGGACGAATTGGATGTTATCATCTTCAGCGGCGATGCCTATGTCGATCATCCTTCGTTCGGACCGGCAGTAATCGGACGTGTGATAGAAGATGAAGGTCTCAGGGTTGCAATTATCCCACAACCTAACTGGCAGGACGATCTGAGAGATTTCCGTAAGCTTGGAAAACCAAAATATTTCTTTGGTGTTACAGCCGGAAATATGGATTCCATGGTTAATCATTATACTGCTGCAAGGCGGTTAAGATCTGATGATGCTTATACTCCCGGAGGTAAGTCAGGCTTCAGACCCGATTATCCGACAATTGTTTATACCAGAATACTCAAAGAGATATTCCCTGATGTGCCTGTAGTTATTGGAGGTATTGAAGCCTCTATGAGAAGACTGACACATTATGATTATTGGAGCGACAGGCTGGAACCTTCAATTCTTGTGAGCAGTGGAGCTGATATGCTGATTTATGGAATGGGGGAACAACCCCTGCGGACTATTTTAAGGCTCCTTACAAAAGGAGTGTCTTTCTCAGCACTTACCACAATTCCTCAGACATCTGTGGTTATAAGTAAAGAAGAACCTCTTCCGGTACAGAATAAATGGAAAGATATTGCTCTTCATTCTTATGAAAAATGTCAGAAGGATAAAAAGCTGTTTTCAGAAAATTTTGTAAAGTTCGAGAAAGAATCTAATAAAATAGAATCTGCACGGCTTGCGGAGTCTGTTAAGGATTTAGTGGTGATTATCAATCCCCCGTTTCCAACGATGAATGAGGAAGAAGCTGATAAGACCTTCGATCTTCCTTATATGCATATGCCTCATCCCCGATATAATAAGAAGGAAGATATCCCGGCCTATGAAATGATAAAATATTCAGTGAATATACATCGTGGATGTTTTGGAGGTTGCAGTTTTTGTGCCATTGCAGCTCATCAGGGGAAACAAATAGTAAGCAGGTCAGAGAAATCGATACTTAATGAAATAGAGAAAATTATTAATCTGCCTGATTTTAAAGGATATTTATCAGATCTGGGCGGGCCATCGGCTAATATGTACAGGATGAAGGGCATAGATAAGAAATTATGTAAGACATGCTCAAGACCTTCATGTATATGGCCGGCAGTCTGTAATAATCTTAATACCAGCCATAAAGAGCTTACTGATCTTTACAGGAAAGTTGATAGGTTAGATGGAATAAAGAAGTCATTTATCGGTAGCGGGATACGTTACGATTTGTTGTTTCCGGAATGGAATAAGAATGCCGGAAGAGACGAGGGCGAGTATCTTGAGGAGCTTATAACAAAGCATGTTTCAGGAAGACTGAAAGTAGCGCCCGAACACACTTCTCCACATGTTTTGTCACTCATGCGCAAGACCCCGTTTGATCTCTTCAGAAAACTCAGGAAGCGTTTTGATAATATCATACTAAAGAATGATCTGAAATTCGAGATTATACCCTATTTCATTTCAGCTCACCCGGGATGTATGGATGCTGATATGAAAGACCTTGAAACACAAGTGAAAGCAATGAAGATCAGGCCTGAACAGGTTCAGGATTTTACACCTACACCGATGACACTGTCAACGTTAATGTATTACACTGGTTTTGATCCTTATTCGGGGAAAAAAGTTTACGTGGCAAGGAATATTGAAGAGAAACGAAGACAAAAGGAATATTTCTTCTGGTACAAGAAAAATCCGAAAAACATTAACCGAAAATCACATTAAGAATACCCTTGGTGTACGAACGTTGCATGCAACGTTCCTACACGGTTACTGTTCATAGTTTTAAAATTAAAGCCGGGACTAAATAAATAATCCCGGCTCTTTAATTACCTATAAACTAAAACTTAAAACTATCTTATTCGTATTCCTTCAGAATGTTTTTTACATCATCAGGCGCTACTCTTCCGTAGGTTTTATCGCCCACCAGCACAACTGGTGCAAGACCACATGCTCCAACACACCTAAGGCTGGAAAGCGAGAACTTGTTGTCTTTTGTCGATTCCCCGACCTGAATACCAAGTTCTTTTTTAAATTCTTCCAGGACCTTTTCTGCACCTCTTACATAACATGCAGTTCCAAGACATATACTTATCGGATGTTTCCCTTTTGGAGTCATTGTAAAAAATGAGTAGAATGTTACTACACCATATATTTTTGCTACTGGCATATTGAGACCATCAGAAACAACCTCCTGTACTTCTGCCGGGAGATATCCAAAATGTTCCTGACATGAATGAAGAACATTTATAAGCTCCTGAGGATCATTATTAAAAGTAGCACATACTCCTTTTATAAAGTCCACATCTTCTTTTCTTAATTCTATTTTTATATGAGACATAGCCGTGAATTTTATTATTGTCGAATATTTATTACTATTTTTTGATCATGATCTTTTTCTTTTTATCAAAATAATGAGTGTGAAGCAAATGGTGAGCTTTTTCACTTCCTGGTTTGTCAAGGAATTCATCATATAGTTTTATAATGAACGGATTCTCATGTGATTTCCTCAACGGTTTTTTCCGGTCTTCTGTGTAAAGCGCAGCTGCCCTGGCTTTTATGATCTCCGAATTTCCATGGTGCAATGGTTGTCCTCCACCACCTATACATCCTCCCGGACAAGCCATAACTTCTATAGCATGGAATTGTGACTTTCCTGATCTCACCTCGTCAAGCAGCTTCCTTGCATTTCCCAGGCCGTGTGCAATCCCTATGTTCAGAGGCAACCCGTCAAAATCTATTGTTGCTGAACGAACTCCTCCCATACCTCTGAGTTCTGTAAATTCAATCCTTTCAAGCTTTTTACCTGTATAGAGCTCGTAAGCTGTACGGCAGGCTGCCTCAATAACGCCACCGGTGGTCCCGAAAATTACGCCGGCTCCGGTTGATTCTCCCAACGGGTTATCAAACTCTTCATCATGAAGGTTTTTTATATCAATATTTGCCTGTTTGATGAATGAAGCAAGTTCCCTTGTTGAAATAGAAAAATCGACATCAGGATTGCCATCAACTGAGAATTCATCTCTCTGACATTCATATTTTTTAGCCAGACAGGGCATTATAGATACAACTACCATATCTTTGCGGTTTATCCCGATCTTGTCGGCAAAGTATGATTTAGCTATAGCACCGAACATCTGTTGTGGTGATTTTGCCGATGATGGTACATCTTTGAGATCGGGGAAATATTCTTCAAAGAAATTTACCCAGCCTGGGCAGCATGATGTTAGTATCGGGATCTTTGCAGTCGTATCTCCCTTCAGGTGCCTGCTTAGTCTGTCAAGGAGCTCAGTGCCCTCTTCCATGATTGTAAGATCGGCGGCAAAGTCTGTGTCAAATACATAATCGAATCCAAGTGCTCTCAGAGCAGCTGTCATCTTACCTGTTACCAGTGTTCCTGGTGCCAGACCGAATTCTTCACCAAGAGCAGCACGAACTGCGGGTGCAGTTTGTACTACAACTGTCTTGGTTGGATCTACGAGAGCCCTGAGTACCTGGGGAACATGGTTAACCTCTGTAAGTGCTCCGGTTGGGCATACCGATACGCATTGTCCGCAGTATGTACATGTAGAATGTTCAAGATTCTGCTCAAATGCCGGAGCTACCGTGGCCATAAACCCCCTGTTAACTGCCGATATTGCACCGACGGTCTGAACCTCATTACACATCATTTCACAGCGGCGACACATAATACATTTATCGAGATTCCTTATGATAGAAGGAGAGGTATCCATCCTGTATGTAGACACAGCTGCATATTCAGCTCCCGGTATATCCCTGATTCCAAGCCTGTGAGCCATATCCTGAAGTTCACAAGTACCCGATTTGGAACATACAAGGCAATCTTTTGGGTGATCGGAAAGGATAAATTCCATTACTGTCCTTCTGGCATTAAGAACTCTCGGCGTATGAGTTTTGACAACCATTCCGGGTTCACATTTTGTTGAACAGGTAGGGGCAAGAGTCCTTCTTCCTGAGACTTCCGCAACACAAATACGACAGCCTGCCGGTTTGTTTTCGATACCCATGTCGTGCAGCTCCATATAGCATAGGGTAGGAATATCTATTCCCAGCTCTTTTGCAGCTTTATATATTGTAGTACCTTTTGGTACATCAATCTCTTTATTATCAATTGTAAGCTTTATCGTTTCCATTATTCTATTCATTCATTAATTGATAAATATTGCGTCAAACTTGCATTTTTCCATGCATGCACCACATTTTATACAGATAGCAGGATCAATATGATGAACCTCCTTTCTTTCGCCAGAGATTGCATTTACCGGGCAAACCCTTGCACAAGCAGTACAACCGACGCAGTTATCTGGGTTAATTACATATTCCATAAGGCTTTTGCACTGGCCGGCAGGACATTTCTTGTCAGTTACGTGTGCAACATACTCATCGTAATAGTTATCCATCATAGAGAGTACAGGATTTGGAGAGGTCTGTCCAAGCCCACAAAGAGCGGTATCTTTTATAACAATACTCATGTTTTTCAACCGGTCGAGGTCCGCAAGAGTTCCCTTACCTTCACATATCTGTCCCAGGAGTTCGTGTAACCGTTTGTTACCGATTCTGCAAGGCGCACATTTACCGCATGATTCCTCAACAGTAAATTCAAGGAAAAATTTTGCCATTGAAACCATGCAATCATCTTCGTCAAGTACAATCATTGCTCCTGAACCCATTATTGAACCTGCTGCAATGAGGTTATCAAAGTCTATAGGAGTGTCGAGATGTTTTTCTGACAGGCATCCTCCTGATGGTCCTCCAGTTTGAATGCCCTTGAATTTTTTACCATTCCTGATACCACCTCCGATCTCAAAGATCACCTCTCTGAGCGTGGTACCCATCGGTACTTCAATCAGACCGACATTATTTATCTTGCCTGCAAGGGCAAATACCTTGGTGCCTTTCGACTTTTCAGTTCCTATGCTTGCAAACCATTTTGCACCCTTGAGGATAATAGCCGGAATAGCAGCGAAGGTTTCAACATTATTAACATTTGTAGGTTTACCATTATAACCTGATTCTGCCGGAAATGGAGGTTTTACAGTCGGTTCGCCCCTGAGGCCTTCCATAGAATGTATGAGTGCTGTCTCTTCACCACATACAAATGCTCCGGCACCATATCGAAGTTTTATATCAAAACTAAAACCAGTACCAAAAATATTATCACCCAATAATCCATTCTCTCTTGCCTGATTTATGGCAATTTTTAATCTTTCGATCGCAAGCGGATATTCT
>WSSedB1CaDRAFT_10000155_pt1 | contig 34370 bp, 24 predicted proteins | sample WetSurSB1Cattail_FD_9460 | JGI IMG/M metagenome (IMG submission 9460)
GCTAAGCAGGCGGAATCGTCATTGTCCAGGAACCGGACTCGGCCATTAATCCTGCCATGCCGAAGAGCGCCATTGCCAGCGGAGCGGCGGATCTGGTTCTGGCGGCAGAAAAGATACCGGCCAAGATCGCCGAGATCGCCCGACGCGCATGCAGTCTTTCCTCCCGGATATGCAGGGAGATCACACTCGACGAAGAGCTACGCGCAATTTTCAGCATCGTAAAAGCAAGGACCGGTCACGATTTCAGCTCCTACAAAAGCAATACCGTCATGCGACGAATCGAACGGCGCATGATGGTAAACGATATGGCCGGGATCGGAAAGTATATCTCCCTGCTCCGGGAAAATGCCCAAGAGGCCCAGGCACTCTGTCAGGATATCCTTATCGGCGTAACAAGCTTCTTCCGCGACCCCGAGGCTTTTGCCATCCTGGCCGAAAGGATACTCCCGCAACTGCTCGCGAAACGCGATCCCGACGAACCGTTGCGCATCTGGCATGCCTGCTGCGCCACCGGTGAAGAAGTCTACTCGATGGCCATGCTGATCCGGGAATACCTGAACGAACATCAGCTTAATGTCAAGGTGTTGATCTTCGCCACCGACATCGACGAAGTAGCTATTGCACAGGGCCGGGCCGGGCTCTACAGCGACGATGCTGTAGCAGAGGTCGGAGAGGCGCGGCTCAAAACCTTCTTCACCAAAACCACCAGCCACTGGCAGGTGACAAAGCAGCTACGGGAGATGGTTGTCTTCGCCCACCACAGCCTGATCAAGGATCCCCCCTTCTCACGGCTCGATCTGCTGGTCTGTCGCAACTTCCTCATCTATCTCAACCCCGACATGCAGAAACGGTTGATCGCCCTGTTTCACCAAGTGCTGAAACCGCAGGGTTTTCTCTTCCTCGGCAGTTCGGAAACGGTTGGACACCAATCCGATTTGTTCACCCCCGTCGACAAGAAGTGGAAAATCTTTGAACGCCTGGAAAGCGAACGCCGTAGCGAAACCCTCTTTCCCTTTACCGCTCCTGTCCGTCGCCCCCCAAGGACAGGGCGATCCACGCGATCGGCCGCCGCCGGGGAACCGGCGCCCGGCGCCGTAGCGGAAAGGCTCCTGATGGAGCGCTACTGTCCGCCCTGCGTAGTCGTCAACGATAAATACGAAATAGTTCACGTTACCACACGAGCGAACTATTTTCTGGGGGTGCCGGTTGGAGAACCGACCCGAGACATCCTCAGAATGGCCCGGGAAGAACTGCGGCCAGCTCTGCGGGCAGCGATCTACAAAGCTTTCGCCGATCAGAAACAGGTTGTTTTCCGGGGAGCAAAGATCGATGCGGACGAGGAGCAGACTACAGAGGTCAACGTAATAGTTGAGCCGGTCGACACCTCGCCGTCGACCGGCAGAATGGTGATGGTTATCTTTGAACAGGTCGCTACGCCGATGGTGGTTTCCGCACATACCATCGGTGAAGACACGCTTTGCAGGAACGTATCATCTAGAGAAATGCTGGTCCGCCAGTTGGAGGAACAACTACGTATCACCCACGAACAGCTTCAGGCCACAAGTGAGCAACTCGAAAGCTCCAACGAGGGGTTCATGTCGGCCAATGAAGAACTGATGTCCATCAACGAGGAGTTCCAATCCGCCAACGAAGAGCTTCAATCCAGCAATGAGGAACTGGAAACATCCAAGGAGGAGTTGCAGGCCCTGAACGAGGAATTGGTCACGGTCAATGCCGAACTGCAGGGCAAACTGGAAGAGCTCAACCAAGCCAACAGCGACATCGAGAACCTTCTCACCAGTTCCGAGATCGCCACCCTTTTCCTCGACAGGCAGCTCATCATCAAGCGCTTCACACCGGCCATGGCCGGAATCTTCAACCTGATTCCGGCCGATATCGGCCGTCCCTTCCGTCACCTGACAGGCACCATCGATTGGTCGGGACTCTGCCATGACGCACAAACGGTGCTGGAGAAGCTTGTTCCGGTCGAACGCGAGGTAACGACAGTGGAGGGTGGGCGCTGTTATATCATGCGGGTTTTCCCCTACCGGGCAACGGACGGCAGGGTCAACGGCATTGTCGTCACCCTCATCGACATCACCGAGCGGAAGCGGGTGGAAGAGGCGCATGCGCGGCTGGCTGCGCTTGTCGAGTCTTCGGACGATGCTATCATTGCCAAGAGCCTGAACGGCATCATCCTCGATTGGAACTCAGGTTCCGAGCGTCTGTTCGGTTACCGGGCCGACGAGGTCATAGGAAAGCCGATAACCCTGCTCCTCCCCCCTGAATTGCGAGAAGAGGAGGAACAGATCCTGCAGTGCCTGTCGGCCAACGAGCGGGTCGAACACTTTGAAACGATTCGGCTGGCCAAGGATGGGCGGCGGATCGAGGTATCAGTGACCTCCTCGCCCATCATGGATGGCCAGGGCCGTATTATCGGAGCATCAAAGATCGCCCGCGACATCTCCAAGCGCAAACAGGCCGAGGAAGCGTTGCGACGCGCCCAGGAGGAGTGGGAGCGGACCTTTGCCAGCGTTCCCGATCTGATCACGATCCTCGACAACCAGCACCGGGTCCTGCGGGTTAATGATGCAATGGCAAGGCATCTTGGAGTCACACCGGAGGAGTGCGTCGGACTCCCCTGCTATGAAGCTATTCACGGGACATCCGCCCCGCCCTCGTTCTGCCCCCATTCGAGAACAATTGAGGATGGCGGTGAGCATATCGAAGAACTGCATGTTGACCGGTTTGGGGGGGATTTCATAGTTACCACGACCCCTCTTCTGGATGAAAAGGGAGATCATATCGGCTCCGTCCATATCGCCCGCGACATCACCGAGCGGAAACGAATGGAAGATGCGTTGAAAAAGTTGAACGAAGAGCTTGAAAAACGGGTAGCGGAAAGAACAACGGACCTGGCGGATACTATTGAATACCTGCAGTTCGAGATTGCCGAACGGGAAAATGCAGAAGAAAAACTTCTGCGGCTGAACCGGCTCCATGCAGTGCTATCCGAAACCAACCAGGCCATTGTCCGCACAAAAGACCGGAATACCCTTTTTAACGATTTCTGCCGCATCGCCGTGGAGAACGGCAACTTCAAGCTGGCCTGGGTCGGCCTGGTGGACGAGGAAAGCGGCAAACTGAAGATGGTTGCCGCCAAAGGTGATACCGGCTATCTGGATGACATCAAAATCACGACCGGTGAAGAACCGGCGGGACGCGGGCCAACCGGCATATCGGTTCGCGAAGGCACGGAATACATCTGCAATGACTTTCTGGGCTCCCCGATTACCGGTCCGTGGCATGAAAGAGGGCGGGCCCACGGCATCCGGGCTTCGGCAAGCATTGCCCTGAAACAGGAGGGGGTAGTAATCGGCGCCCTGACCCTCTATGCGGATAAAAAGGACTTTTTCGACCAGCAGCAAATTGAACTGCTCCGGCAGATGGGAGCTGACGTCTCTTTTGCCCTCGACAACATTCTCCGCGAAACCCGCCGTTGGGAAGCAAAACAGGCCCTGCGAGAAGAAACCGCCGAGCGGCTGCGGGTAGTGGAAGCCCTTCGCGAAAAGGAACAAATGCTTATTCAGCAGAGCCGTCAGGCTGCCATGGGAGAGATGATCGGCAACATTGCCCATCAGTGGCGCCAACCATTAAACACACTTGGGCTCACGGTTCAGGGGCTGTTGCTGTTTTATGATCTCGACGAATTCAACAGGGAGTTTTTGGAAAAAGGTGTCAGCAGTTCGATGGAACTCATCCAGCACATGTCCCGGACCATTGACGATTTCAGGAACTACTTCAGACCGGACAAGGAAAAGAGCGAGTTCAAGGTGGCCGAGGCGGTTGATAATACCTTGTCACTCATAGAAGACAGTTTCAAAAATCAGCACATCGATATCGAAGTCGTTGCGAACGATTATCCTGTTATCTACGGTTTTCAAAATGAATTCGCACAGGCGCTCCTCAACATCCTGAACAATGCCAGGGACGTGTTAACGGAACGGGGCATCAACGATCCCAGGGTAATAATCACCATACGCAGTGAAGGAGACAAAGCGGTCGTAACCGTTGCCGACAATGCCGGCGGTATCCCCGAGGAAATCATGGGCAAGATTTTCGACCCCTACTTTACCACCAAGGGACCTCAGGGAGGAACGGGAGTCGGCTTGTTCATGTCGAAAACCATCATAGAGAAGAACATGGGGGGCAGACTTATGGCATGCAACATTGCCAATGGCGCTAAATTCAGGATAGAGGTGTAAGATGACATCCATATCTCATCCCATGCCGCCGATTTCAATACTGATTGTAGAAGATGAAAGGGTCACCCTGGAGCTTCTCGCCGCCATACTTGCCAAAAAACTTTCCAATGTCACGCTCCATACCGCCATCAACGGCAAAGAGGGCTTGGAACTCTTTAAATCGCACATGCCGGATATCGTCATCACCGACATCAACATGCCGGAAATGAATGGTGTGCAAATGGCCGACAAAATCCGCGCAATAAAGCCGGAGACAAAGCTCATCGTCATTACCGGAGACACAGGAAAACTTGTCCTGGAAGATTCAATCAAAAACGGATTTACATTCGATCATTTTATTGTAAAGCCAGTCGTTTTCCGGGAGTTGTTCGCCACGATTGAACAGTGTCTTGGGGAGATTGCGCAACAGAGCTGAAATTAGAAAGGTGCGCACTCAATGCCAGCCCCACTTCAACTCATTGTTTTTACTCTAGATAATTGTAACTATGCGCTCCACCTTGAAGCAGTTGAGAGAACGGTCCGCATGGTTGAAATCACACCCCTGCCAAAGGCGCCGGAGATGGTGACCGGCGTAATCAACGTGCATGGCTCCATCATTCCGGTACTGAATATCCGCAGGCGATTCCGCCTCCCCGAGCGGGAAAGCCGGCTCAATGACCAGTTGATCATTGCCCGCACATCCAGGCGTCGCGTGGCGATTGTGGCGGACACGATCAGCGATGTCGTTTCACTGCCGCCGGAACAGTTGGTTGATCCGGCCGGGATACTGCCGCGACTGGAATATGTCGAAGGGGTGGCGCTTCTTGAAGGCGGCATGGTTTTTATCCATGACCTGGATGCATTCCTTTCCCTCGACGAGGAGCAGTCTCTCGAAGCCGCGATTGGAGGGGTTGCCTGAACCGGAGCACTGCCGGCTCAGAGAGCGCGGCTAGCGGGCAGGCGACCTCGGAACTCTGCTCGCGTATGCTGTCCCATCAGAACTCATGAAGAATCCGTCCCACCACATTTCCGACCAGCAGTTGTCCCGGCTCAGCGAATTTGTCACCACCTGGCTCGGCCTGCACTTCCCCAGAAAACGCTGGCGCGACCTTCAGAGAAACATGGTCAACGCCGCGCGTGAACTGGACATCCCGGACGTGAACGTCTGCGCGGGATTGCTCGTCACGCGGCAGCTCACAAAAGAGCAAGAGGAAATCCTTGCCAGTCATCTGACGATCGGTGAAACCTATTTCTTCCGCGAACAGAAAAGTTACGATATTCTTGAAAACCGCATCCTGCCCGGCCTGATCGCTTCGCGGCGGGGAAGGGACCAGCGCCTGAGAATCTGGAGCGCCGGCTGCTCTTCCGGCGAAGAGCCCTATTCTCTGGCCATCCTGCTCAGCAGATTGATTCCCGATCCCGAGGCGTGGCAGATCACCATCCTGGCCAGCGACGTCAACACCCGCGCCCTGGCCAAGGCAGCACACGGCGTGTACGGCGAATGGTCCTTCCGCGGCATGCCGCAGTGGCTGCGCCAGAGATATTTCACAAAGAATGGCGACGGACTCTTCGAGCTTTCGCATGCTATCAGGCGAATGGTCAGCTTCGCCATCATCAACCTGGCCGAGGATGGTTATCCCTCGCTGGCGACCAATACCAGCGCCATGGATATCATCTTCTGCCGCAACGTGATGATGTACTTCGAAAAGAAAAAGCAGTTGCGGGTTATCGATGGATTCCGGCGCTCGCTGACCGACGGCGGTTGGCTGATCGTCAGTCCTTGCGAAACCTCGGCCGCCTTCTCGCCCGGTTTCGAAACTGTCTACTTTCCGGGCGCGGTCTTTTACAGGAAAAATGCTCGGGAAGATACAACGAAGGCAACATCGCTCACGGCACACCATGGCCAAGCGTCGGCCCAGTCATGGACCGCGCCCGAACAGGTTGTTCCGGCAGCGGCGACCGCATCAGTGCCCCTGAAGCCGGCCCGGAGCCAGGAGCCGGTGCAGGGTAAACCGGCGCAGCCAATTGAGGAAACGTCACTTTATGACGAGGCCTTGGCGCTTTACCTCCAGGGGAACTACGGCGAGGCTATCGACAGGCTTGTACGAGTGCCGCAAACGGCTGAAACGGCTGACGGCCTGAAGCCCTTTTTTGAAAAGACCGCAGCCTTGATGGCCCGCTCCCTGGCAAATCAAGGCAAGATCGACTTGGCGCTGGAGTGGGCTGAAAAGGCTATCAGCGCAGACAAGCTCAATGCGGAACTGTACTATTTGCGCGCCACCATTTTCCAGGAGCAGGGGGATCTTTCCCAGGCAATAGTTTCCCTGAAACAGTCGCTCTACCTGGATCATGACTTCGTTCTTGCCCATTTCGCTCTGGGCATGCTGACCCTGCGGCTGGAGAAAAAAGGACAGGCGGAGAAACACTTTGAAAACGCCCGCTCGCTTCTCAAGGCGCATCCGGCCGATGAGCCTGTGCCCGGTTCGGAGGGTATGACCGCCGCAAGGCTCACCGAGATAATCAACGCAACCAAGGCCGGGATTTTACAGCAGTGAGGAATAGGTAATGGGTGACCGTCAGGAAAAACAGAAACCTCGACAGACAAAGGCCATTGACTGGGACAATCTCCGCCTGCGGCTCGAAGCTTCACGTACGGCTGTCAATCAGGAATTGGCCACGGACGAGGTCGGGAAGATCCTCAGGAAACGGGCCATGGAACTGGCGCGGCAAACCGAAGAGGACATGGCTGGAGCGACTCTGGATGTTCTGGAATTCCTCCTCTCATACGAGACATATGCCATAGAGCTCTCCTGGGTAACCGAGGCATACCCGCTCCGGGATCTGACCCCGCTGCCCGGCACGCCACCGTTCGTCCTGGGAATCATCAACGTCAGAGGCCGGATCCTGTCGGTGATCGACATCAGGGGTTTTTTCGACCTGCCGCAAAAGGGACTGACCAATCTGAACAAGGTCATCATTCTGCATTCGGGGGAGATGGAGTTCGGCATCCTGGCGGACGAGATCGTCGGAACGCGCTCGATTCTACTGACAGAGCTGCAGCCACCGCTGCCGACATTAACCGGCATCCGTGAAGAGTATCTCAAGGGTGTTACCCGTGAACGGACGGCTCTTCTGAACGGGGAGAAACTGTTGGCCGACAAAAACCTGATAGTACACGACGATATAATCGAATAATAGATACCGCACTAAGGAACCAAGGGGGACAATTCATGTTAGACAAGCTGAACATCAGAACCCGATTGCTTGCCGGTTACGCAATTATCATTGTAATCATGATAATTACCGGCATTTACGCTTTAAATCGGATGAATTTTCTTGCCTCTCTTACCACCGAACTGTACGACCATCCCTTTACCGTCAGAAAATCGGTCAGGGATGCAACGCTCAATTTTATCAAGATGCACAACAAGCTGAAAGACGCCCTTTCGGCAAGGGATAGCGCGGAACTGAATGCCACTATGAAGGAGATGTCCGATCAGGAAAAGGAATTTATCGGTAAGATGGACCTGATCAAGGAACGCTACCTCGGCAAGAAGAGCGATGTCGAGGACGTTTTGAAGGTGTACGAGGAGTGGAAACGGCTCAAGGATCAGGCTGTCGCGGCAATCAGAGAGAACAAGCGGGACAGGGCTGCGCAGTTGATTCAATCTATCGACGCCAAGCAATATGCCAACTTTGAAAGAGAGATGAAGGATATTCTCGATTTTGCAGACAACAAAGCGGAGAGTTTTGTGAAGGGGGCTGAGAAAACAGCCCGGGATTCGTATATCCTGCTCCTGCTGTCCATACTGGCGGGAATCGGCCTGACGGCCGGGATCGGAATCGCCCTTACCCGCAGCATCACCACCCCCCTGAATGCGATGGTGGATGCGGTCGAACAGGTTGCCGGCGGCGATCTGACCGTGACGGTTCCCGTTACAAAAAGCCTGGACGAACTGGGAGCGCTGACGCGGATGTTTGAGTGCCTTGTGGAAAATTTTCGCAAACAAACCCTGGCCATTCAGGAAGGGGTCAATGTCCTGGCCGCCTCCGCGGGCGAGATCCTGGCTTCGACGTCCCAGGTCGCTTCGGGCGCATCGGAAACTGCTTCGGCGGTCAACGAAACAACCGCCACCGTGGAGGAGGTCAAACAGACCACCCAGCTCTCCAGCCAGAAGGTCCGCATGGTTGCCGACAGTGCGCAGAAATCGCTGCAGGTCTCCCGAAGCGGAACAAAGTCGGTGGAAGACGCCATCCAGGGGATGAACCGTATACGTGAACAGATGGAAACCATTGCCGAAAGCATTGTCAGCCTGAGCGAGCAGAGCCAGGCCATCGGCGAAATCATTGCCACGGTCAACGACCTGGCCGAGCAGTCCAACCTGCTGGCGGTCAACGCGGCCATCGAAGCGGCCAAGGCGGGCGAACACGGCAAGGGCTTCGCTGTGGTGGCCCATGAAGTACGGAGTCTGGCTGTGCAGTCCAAGGAGGCAACCGCACAGGTAAGGTCGATTCTCAACGACATCCAGAAGGCCACCAATGCGGCTGTGATGGCCACCGAGCAGGGAAGCAAGGCGGTGGAGGCGGGAGAAAAACAGTCCGGCGAGGCGGGAGAATCGATCCGACTTCTAGCGGACAGTATTGCAGAGTCGGCCAACGCCTCGACCCAGATCGCGGCATCAAGCCATCAGCAAATGGTGGGCATGGAACAGGTGGCCCAAGCCATGGAGAACATCAAGGAAGCCAGCATCATGAGCGTCACCAGCACGCAGCAGGCCGAGCAGTCGGCGCAGAACCTTCACGAACTGGGGCAGAAGCTGAAACGCCTGGTGGAGCAGTTCAAGCTGTAAGCCCCCCTTCGGAGAAAAGATGGACATCGAGTTTCAAAAAAGGCTGCTGGCAACTTTCCGGGACGAGACCAGGGAACATCTGGCCTCGATATCGGACGGCCTGCTGGCGCTGGAGAAAGCTGCCGAGCCCGAAAAACAGCAAGCCATCCTGGAGACTGTCTTCCGGGAGGCGCACAGCCTGAAAGGGGCGGCGCGCGCGGTCGGCGTGAGCGATATCGAGTCGCTCAGCCACGCCATGGAAGGAGTCTTTGCCGGGCTTAAACGTCAGACAGGCTCAGCTTCAGCAGCCCTGTTCGATCTTCTGCACCGGGCAACCGACACCATCGCCAGGCTCCTCCCTTCCGGCGAGGCGGACCGCGATGCTGGCAGGAAGATACCGGTCAGGGAACTTGTCCTCAGTCTGGAGCAGGCGTTTAAAGGAGGGGCGCCGCCCCTGCCATCCGACGCTACCCCTGAGACCGCGTCGCCTTCAGCGCCACCTGCATCGGATCACATACAGGAAAGCCCCCCTGCCGAGAAAAGCAGCGGGAACGACACCATCCGAATCTCCACCGCCAAGCTGGACGCCCTGCTGCGCCAGGCAGAGGAGATGCTGACCGCAAAACAGGCTGCGCTGCAGCGCGCAGCGGAGTTGGAAGAGATCGGCATCGAGCTGGCTGGTTGGGAAAAGGAGTGGAAAAAGATCCGGCCCGCCTTGCGCATGCTGGCCAAGATACAGCAGGCGACGGACGGCAACGTTCCTAAAGGCGGGGGGATTGGCAGACTGCTGACGCATTGCGAATGGAGCCGCGATGCCCTCAAGTCCCTGAAACACAAGGTACAGGCCCTGTCAAAGGCCAGGGCGAATGATCGCCATGATCTGGACATGATGGTGGACGGCTTGGTCTCCGGTCTGAAAGAGGCGCTCCTGCTCCCCAGCGCAACGGTTCTGGGTCTCCTGCCGAAGGTGGTCCGCGACCTGGGCCGGGAGCGTGGCAAAGATGTTGAACTGCTGATCGACGGAGAGAACGTTGAAGTCGACAAACGGATTTTGGAGGAGATCAAGGCCCCCCTGATCCATCTGATCCGCAACTGCGTCGATCACGGCATTGAAAAACCCGGGGAACGGCAGCGTCGCAACAAGCCGGCAACAGGAACCATCAGGGTTGCGGTCACACTCAGGGAGTCGGGTCTGGTCGAGATCGTCGTCTCCGACGATGGAACGGGCATTGATACCGGCCGGGTAGCGGCAACAGCCGTGCGCCAGGGTATCGTAACGCAGGATCAAGCCGGGAACATGGAGAAGGAGGAACTCCTGGGAATGATCTTTCGGTCCGGCTTCTCCACCGCCCCTCTCATCACCGACATATCGGGCCGGGGGCTGGGTCTGACTATTGTCCGCGAGAAGGTGGAGAATCTGGGCGGGACCGTTACCGTGGCCAGCGAAGCCGGGCAGGGAACCAGCTTCAGGATGGTTCTCCCCTTGACCCTTTCGACCTGCCGCGGTGTCCTGTTCACAGAAGGAGAGCAGACGTTCATCGTCCCTTCCGCCGGGGTGGAACGTGTGGCGCGGATCAACCGGTCCAGCTTCAAGACCGTGGAAAACAGGGAAAGCATCGAACTGGACGGCGCTGTACTCTCGTTCGTGCGGCTGTCCGATGCATTGCGGCTCCCGCGCAAAAGAGAAAGCACCGATGACGATGGCCAAATATCTCTATTCGTTATCGGCAGCGGAGCGAATCGGATCGCCTTTGGCGTGGATGCGGTCATCAATGAGCAGGAGATTTTGGTAAAAGGTCTTGGTCCGCAACTGACGCGGGTGCGCAACATCGCCGGCGCCACAGTGCTCGGCACCGGCAGAGTGGCGGCCATTCTTCATCCCGGCGACCTGGTGAAATCCGCGCTGAACGCCATTGCAACAGGTATTGCTTCGACTGCGGCGGAGCCTGAAGCGGCGACCCGCAAATCAGTGCTGATTGCCGAGGATTCGATAACCGCCAGAACGCTGTTGAAGAACATTCTCGAAGCAGCAGGCTACCGCACCACCACGGCAGTTGACGGCATTGACGCGCTTACGCTGCTGACTACCAACGAAATCGATCTGCTGGTTTCCGACGTTGATATGCCGCGCATGAACGGTTTCGAACTGACGGCCAGGATTCGCGCGTCCCGGGAGTTTGCCGGCCTTCCGGTAGTGCTGGTGACCTCGCTGGATGCACGGGAAGACCGGGAACGAGGCATTGATGTGGGGGCTAACGCCTATATCGTCAAGAGCAGTTTTGATCAGAGCAACCTGGTGGATGTAATTAAAAGGCTGATATGAATATCAGGCAGCAGGCGAAAATCAGGGTGTTGATCGTCGACGACTCTCCCAGCGTGCGGATGATGCTGGAGCAAATCTTCAGTTCTGATCCGGCATTCGAGGTGGCAGGTCATGCCGGCGATGGCGCGGAAGCGGTTGCCGCAGTGGAACGCTTGGCTCCCGACGTCGTCACCATGGACATCCTCATGCCGGTTATGAACGGACTGGACGCCACGCGCATGATCATGGAGAGACACCCGGTCCCGATCGTCATCGTCAGCGGCAATCTCGACGCGGAAGAGGTATTGACCTCCTTCTACGCCATCGAGGCCGGAGCACTGGCCGCCCTTCCCAAACCGAGAGGGGGCACTCATCCGGAGCACGCAGCCGACGTAGCCATGCTGCTCCAGAAAGTGAAATTGATGTCGGAAATAAAGGTGGTCAAGCGCTGGCCCCGTACCGGAGTGATAAAGCCGCAGCAACCGGTCTCGTGCGCTCCGGACGAACAATCCCCCCCGAGGGTGGTGGCTATCGGCGCTTCGACCGGCGGTCCGGTGGCCATCAATACTATACTTTCCAGTTTGAAGCCTGATTTCGCGCTTCCGGTGCTGATCGTTCAGCACATGGCGCCGGGATTCATCCGCGGATTCGCCGACTGGCTCAGCCTCGCATCCCGCCTGCCGGTTCAGCTCGCATCCCATGGTGAGTGCCTGCTGTCGGGACACGTCTACATCGCCCCCGAGGGATACCATATGGAAGTGACGCGGACCGGACAAATCGCGCTCAACCGGGACGCCCCTGAAAATGGCCAGCAACCGTCGGTTTCCCACCTGTTCCATTCCTGCGCCGCCGTATTCGGCAGGAACGCGGTCGGCATTCTCCTTACCGGCATGGGTGATGATGGCGCCAGGGAATTGAAGTTGATGAAAAACCAGGGAGCGGTGACAATTGCCCAGGACCGGGAAAGCTCCATCATCTACGGCATGCCCGGAGAAGCGGTAAAACTCGGGGCCGCCAGCTTTATTCTTCCGCTCGGCAGGATCGTGGAATATCTAAATTCAATCAAAGGATTATAAACGATGTCAGCTATCGATCGCATATCGGCTCATGCCGGCGAGAATATTCTGGTTGTGGAAGACAGCCCAACCCAGGCGGAAAAGCTGCGTTACATACTCGAAAAGCATCGCTACCGGGTTGCGGTCGCCACCAACGGCAGCGCGGCTCTGGCCAAGATCGCCGGAGAAAAACCCTCCCTGGTCATCAGCGACATCCTTATGCCGGAAATGGATGGCTACGAGCTGTGCAAACGGATCAAGGCGACCGAAGGGTTGCGCGACATCCCGGTCATTCTGCTGACATCGCTCATCGATCCCCAGGATGTCATCAGGGGACTGGCATGCGGGGCCGATAACTTCATCTCCAAGCCCTACAACGAAGAGCATCTTATGTCCCGCGTTATGGATATGCTGGAGAACAGGCTCCTTGAGCAGGAGCCCAACGAATTTCCGGGCCTGGAAATAAATTTCGCCTGTCAGAAATACCTTATTACCTCCGGTCGTCGCCAGATCCTCGACCTGCTGCTCTCCACCTATGAAGCCGCCATTCAGAAGAACAGCGAGCTGATCAGGGCTCGGGACGAATTGCACGGGATTAACGAGCAGCTGGAACAGCGGGTTTTCGAACGTACCGCCGAACTGGCGAAATCGGTCTACACCCTGAAAGTCGAGATCGAGGAACGCAAAACCGTCGAAAAAGAACTTTTGCGCCTGAACCGGCTCTACGCTACATTAAGCGCAACCAACCATGCAATTGCACACATCAACAACCGTGATACTCTATTTGGAGAGATTTGCCGCGTATCTGTCGAACAAGGAGGCTTCCTGCTGGCCTGGATCGGATTGCTGGATGGAAGGACCGGTCACGTTAACGTAGCCGCCGCACACGGCGTAACCGGGTATCTGGACGGACTCGACATTTCTCTGGCGGAAGACCCGTCTGGTAAGGGTCCGACCGCTTCCGCGATTCGACAAGGCAGTATTTACATCTGCAACGACTTTCTGAATGATACCTCTACCCGCCCCTGGCATGAAAAGGCCCACGCTTACGGCCTTAGGGCATCCGCTTCAGAAACACTGAGGCTGAAAGGTGAAGTGATCGGCGCTTTGAATTTGTATGCCGGCGAAAAGGACTTCTTTGACCCCTCCCAGGTGGAATTGCTGAAGCAGATGGCAACCGACATCTGCCTGGCCATTGATACTCTGGACAACGAGACCCGGCGCAGAAAGGCCGAACAGTTGCTGAAAGAGGAAACCAACGAGCGCCTGAAGGCCGTTGAGACTCTCCGTGAAAAAGAACACATGCTTATCCAGCAGAGCCGTCAGGCAGCCATGGGAGAGATGATCGGCAACATTGCCCATCAGTGGCGCCAACCCTTAAACGCTCTTGGGCTCACGGTTCAGGGGCTGTTGCTGTTTTACGATCTCGACAAGTTCAACAGGGAGTTTCTGGAACAAGGCGTCAGTACTTCGATGGAGCTCATCCGGCACATGTCCCGAACCATTGACGATTTCAGAAACTACTTCAGACCGGACAAGGAAAAGGGCGAGTTCAAAGTGGCCGAGGCTGTTGAGAATACGTTGTCACTTATTGAATCCAGCTTTAAAAATCAACTTATTGATATCGAAGTCATTGCCAAGGATGATCCTGTCATCTACGGATACCGGAATGAATTTGCACAGGCGCTCCTCAACATCCTGAACAATGCCAGGGACGCGTTAACGGAACGGAACACCGGCGATCCCAGGATGAAGATCACCATATGCAGTGAAAACGACAGGGCTGTCGTAACCGTTGCCGACAATGCCGGCGGCATTTCCGAGGAAATCATGGACAAGATTTTTGACCCCTACTTTACCACCAAGGGACCGCAGGCAGGAACGGGAGTCGGCTTGTTCATGTCGAAAACCATCATAGAAAAGAATATGGGGGGCAGGCTTATTGCGTGCAACATTGCCAATGGCGCTGAATTCAGGATAGAGGTGTAAAATGGAATTCGTATCTCATCCCATGCCACCGATTTCGTTACTGCTTGTTGAAGATGAAGAACTTACCCTGAAGCCTCTCATCACCATACTTACCAAGAAGTTTCCCGAGGTCTCGCTTTATACCGCAAACAATGGCAGAACTGGTTTGGAACTCTTCAAAGCACACATGCCGGATATCGTCATCACCGACATCAACATGCCGGAGATGGATGGCCTGCAAATGACCGGCAAAATCCGCGCAATCAAGCCGGGCACAAAGTTCATCGTCATTACCAGCGGCACGAGAGAACTCACGCTGGAAACCTCTGTTGAAAAAGAATTTGAAATCGACCACTACATTGTGAAGCCGGTCGGCTTGGAAGCGTTGTTCGCGGTGATTGAGCAGTGCCTTGACGGGGTTGCACACAAGAAACTGAAGGCAATGGAAAATCAATGACAACATGGTTCTGGTATGCAATAGCAGCGGCTATTTTGTATGGACTTCACCAAGTCTTCACGAAACTTGCTGCAAACCACATCTCCGATGGCCTCGGCGGCTTGGTAGTGGAAACCACCGCAGCCGTAACCATTGCAATCTACCTCGTCTTTCTTTGGCTGACCAACTCCTGGACGCAAAAAGCAACCGCAACAGGAATAGGGTACTCGATCCTTACGGGAATCAGTGTCGGCGCCGGCACGGTCATGTTTTTCCTTTTGTTTCAAAAAAATGGCCCACTCTCGGCGGTTCCCATGATTCTGGCGGGAGGCGCCGCGCTCATGGCCATGTGCGGAATTTTTTTCTTCAAAGAAACGGCATCATGGCCAAGGCTGCTCGGAATTGCACTTTCAATCGCAGGCCTCCTTTTATTGCGATATTCATCAGAAAATTGATCACAGCCAAATCATAACGGATTGAAACGATACGCAAAGCTCGTTTCAATCCGTTATTTGTTGCACAGCAACCAATATTGACAATCGAATTCAATTTGATATAGTTTACTTATTAGTACCAGATTCAATATGTTAGGAGATGAGTGATCATGAAAAGTTCAAGACATCTTAAATCCGTGGCTGAATCCGGTGAACATGGCAACGTACCAGTGACAACACCGGAAAAGTCTCCGGAAACCCGAGGGAGTTGGCTTGAGAGCACAAGATTGCCGACTCTTCTGAATGATATGGAACGGATGATGAGCGAATTTGTCCATCTGCCATGGGCGGGGTTTGGAACAACACCGTTTCGCGGACTGCTGAGCGATGTGGGAGCAAACATTGGCGCGTCTCCGGCGGTTGACGTCTTTGATGAAGGTGGCTCCATCGTTGTGAAAGCTGAGTTGCCGGGGATTTCCCGTAATGACATCGAGATAAAACTGATCGATAACATGCTTGAGATTACGGGAGAAAAAAAGACGGAAGAAAAGATCGACCGGAGAGATTATCTAAGGGTGGAACGCTCTTACGGCAGGTTCAGCAGAACGTTGCGGTTGCCGGAGGGATTGGATGGCGAACACGTGACAGCCAACTTCGCTGATGGAGTGCTTGAAATAAAAATTCCGAGGGTGGAAAGCAAACGGACAGTACATCACATCGCGATTAAATGATGAGATCCCGCCAGCCGGAGAAGGAAAAAGAGCGAGGTTGCGCAAGCAGCCCCGCTCTTTTTTGCGTGCGCGGTCACCGGTGAAATGTGATGAATTCCCCTTTCCAACCTTATTCCAATTTCAAATCAAGGATGAAATCAAGGCGGCGAGGATTGAGGCGACGAAGGCGTACAGGTAGTACGTTGAGGAGCCGAAGACGAGCCAACGAAGATAGCGCCTTGATTTGAAATTGGAATTATTTTATTTGATCCGCGTGCTGGGGTGTTCCGGCTCTATTCTATTTTGATTTAATCATGCCTTGGGTGTAAAGATACCCTTATGGATGAATGCTCCGGGAACGGAACAGGAGAGGTGCTGCTCATGAAATGGCCAAAAAAATCGACGGATCACCCCAAAAGCATTGGGAAATATGCCGCTTTGCGCCCCCTGGCCCGATTCACCGGGATTTCTCCGCGCGATCTCGTGGCATCGGTCGGCCCGATAATCCTGCTCACCGCGATCATAATCGGCGCGGCTTTCTGGATCGTCCGCCCCGCACCGCCTGACACAATCACTATTGCCGCTGGCCCAAACGGCAGCATCTTCCGGAATACCGCGGAAAAATACAAAAAAATCCTGGCCCGCGATGGGGTCAAGCTTCGGATTCTTCCGTCGGGAGGTTCACTGGATAACCTCCGGATGCTAAGCAACCCGGCCGTCCAGGTTGATGTCGGCTTTGTGCAGGGAGGTGTATCCAAAGGGATGACACTGGATCGGCTGGTTTCGCTCGGCAGCGTGTTTCACGAACCGCTGGCGCTCTTCTGCCGCTCCGGCAAACCAGTGGAAACGCTTGCCGGGCTGGCCGGTAAAAGGCTGGCTATCGGCCCGGAAGGGAGCGGCACGCGGGTTCTGGCCCTGACACTATTGAAGGCGAACGATATCGAACCGGGAGGAGCAACAACACTTTTGGACTTGGGGGGCGAAGAAGCGGCAGAGGCGCTGATCGGAAACAAGGTTGATGCCGCGTTCCTGATGGGGGATTCCGCCACACCGGCAATGATGCGCAAGCTGCTCTGGACCCCCGGCATTCAGATGGTAAATTTTTTCCAGGCCGAGGCCTATACGCGGCGCTACCCTTACCTGAACAAGATCACTATCCCCATGGGAGCGTTCGACTTCGACAAAAATGTCCCTCCGCAGGACATTCAACTGATTGCCCCCACCGTCGAGTTGGTCGCGAGAGAAAATCTCCACCCGGCGTTGTCCGATCTCTTGATCGGAGCAGCGCGGGTGGTCCATGGGGGCAGCAGTCTCATGCAACACGCCGGCGAGTTCCCCTCGCTCCAGGAACGTGAATATCGCATCAGCGACGATGCGCGGCGTTACTATAGTTCCGGGAAAAGTTTCTTTTACCGCTTCCTGCCATTCTGGCTGGCAAGCCTGATGGACCGTCTGCTGGTGGTTGTGATACCGGTAATCATTTTGCTTATACCCGGCCTGAAACTGGCGCCTGCACTCTACAACTGGCGAATCAAATCCCGCATCTACCGCTGGTATGGCATCCTGATCGCCCTCGAACGGAGCATGCTGGCGGAACCGGCGCCGGAAGAGCGGCAGACACTGCTGAAAGAGCTTGACGAGGTGGAAGCCGCGGTGAACAGAATGAAAGTGCCCCTCTCCTATTCCGACCAGTATTACGTGCTCCGCGATCACATCAGGTTTGTCCGGGAGCGGCATCGAATCATTTGAGTAAAATCGTCGCCAAAGCCGGCAGCTGTGGCGTCTGCAGGGCGGATTGAGCGTAATGCCGAAGTTCATCGCCGCCTGTGAATAAACTACCGACTCAAAAGCATGAACTCCGTCACCAATCATGGCCTGAAAGCCATTATCCAAAAGGCGTCACAATGATATTTATCGTCATCATGGCATTGATTGTATTGATATATTTTTGGGGATTGAAGGTGTTGTATCTAACAGGAGGCTTGCTCGCTTTATTTTATACCTATGCAGTACTCTCCGCTCGGAAATCCCCTTCAAAAAAAGATCACAAGCGTAGTAATTAGCACGCATATTTCACAAACGCTCCCCCCCAAATAGTATCCCCCCGTGGGAATCAAACCTCCACCGCTGCGACCGCTGCCTCGCGCTCTCTATCCTTGCCGTGATCACGCGCAATCAGCATGTAGATCGAAGGAACGACAAACAAGGTAAAGAGGGTGCCGACGAACATGCCCCCCACCAGCACCAAACCGATGGAATTACGGGCCGCCGCGCCGGCTCCGGTTACCAGGGTCAGCGGAAAGTGACCGGCAATAGTCGCGGCCGTGGTCATCAGAATCGGGCGCAGGCGGGTCATGGCCGCTTCCCGCACCGCATCGAGCTTGGCATGTCCCTGTAGCTGCAACTGGTTGGCAAATTCAACAATCAGGATGCCGTTTTTGGAAACGAGACCTACCAGGGTTACCAGACCGACCTGAGAGTAGATGTTCAGGGTTGTAGTCCAGCCTTGGGTCATGAATGGGGTGTTGGGATCGGGCATTTTCAGAAACGTGAAGATCAGCGCCCCGAACATAGCCAATGGCACCGAGCCGGCTAGGATGACGAAGGGGTCTCGGAAGCTGTTGAACTGGGCCGCAAGCACCAGAAAGATCAGAATGACAGCCAGACCGAAGGCAGGCAAAAACTTGTTACCCTCTGTACGCAGCTGGCGCGACTCACCGGTATAATCCAGCACATAGCCCTTGGGCAGAATTTTGCCCGCTTCGCCCTCCAGGAAGCGCAAGGCCTCATCCAGCGGGCGGATGGCCACACCACTGATTTTGACCGCATTCAACTGCTGAAAACGATTGAGCGAGCGGGGAACAACCGATTCCTTCAAGGTGGCAACGGTGCTGAGCGGAATCAGTTTGCCGCTGGGACCGGTAACGTAGATATCCTTGAGTTGGTCGGGGTTGAGACGCCCGGTGCGTTGGATCTGGGGAATGACCTTGTAGCTCCGGCCGGAAATGTCAAAACGATTGACGTAATTGCCGCCCACCATTCCACCCATGTCGCCGCCCATCTGTTCGAGATTCAAGCCCAGGTCGGCAACCTTGTCCCGGTCGATATTAAACTCGGTCTGAGGCTGATCGATCTTGACATCGATCATCGGCGGAAAAGCAAACATGCCGCTCTTGGCTGCTTTCATCTGCAGTTGCTTGGCAAATTCGAGAATCTCACTGGTTTCAGCGGTTGACGCCAGAATGAACTCCACCGGGAACTGTCCGCCACCCGGAAGCGCCGGAGGCGTTACCGGAAAGATCTGCACTCCGGGTATCGCCTGCAGCTTTTTCTGCACCTCGGGCATGATCTTGAATACGTTGCGTTTACGCTCTCCCCACGGTTTGGCGACCATGCCGCTGAATCCGGAATTAGGCTGGGTGATCTGGAAGGTAAAATCGGTTTCGGGAATACCCATGAACACCTTGTTGACCGCAGCGGCAAATATACTGTTCTGGTCAAGTGTCGAGTTGGCCGCCGAGTCGATAATGCCGAAAATAACCCCCTGGTCCTCGGCCGGCGCCAGTTCTTTGGCCGACATACTGAACAGGGGTATGGTCAGCAGACTGACCACGATCCAGACCGTATAGATCGCCGGACGGCCCTTCAAGGTGGCGTCGAGCCTGCGGCCATAGGCCTCCTTAAGACGCTTGAAGTCTCGCGAGATGCGGCCAGCCAGTCCATGCTCCTCCATACCCGGTTTCAGCAACCTGGATGACATGAGCGGTGTCAGGGTCAGGGCCACTATACCGGAGATGGTTACCGCACCGGCCAGGGTGAAAGCAAACTCGCGGAACAATGAGCCGGTCAGGCCCCCTTGCAGACCGATAGGCAGATAGACCGCCGCCAGGGTAATAGTCATGGCAATAATCGGGCCGACCAGCTCGCGGGCACCCAGCAGAGCAGCTTCCAGAGGAGACTTCCCCTCCCCCATGTGACGTTCCACGTTTTCCACAACGACAATAGCGTCGTCCACCACCAGACCGACCGAAAGCACGATCGCCAGCAAAGTCAGCAGGTTGACGGTAAAACCAAAGGCCTGCATCAGGAACACCGCGCCGATTAGTGAAATCGGGATGGCCACCACCGGAATTAACACCGAGCGGAATGAACCGAGAAACAGGAAGATAACCACGATGACGATGATCAGCGTATCGCCAAGGGTGCTGAGAACCTCGTGGATTGCGTTGGTAATGTAATTAGTGGCGTCATAGGCCACGCGGGATTGCATGCCGCTGGGAAGTTCGCGCTGGATGGATACCATCTCGGTCCGCACCCGTTTGATGACATCCAGGGAGTTGGCATTGGGAAGCGGCCAGATGCCCATGAACACGGCAGTCTGCCCGGAGAAGTGCACTTCGGTGTCGTAATCCTCGGCCCCGAGCACAATGTCGGCCACATCCCCCAGGCGGACAATGACTCCGTTCTGATCGCGCACCGACAGGCGCTTGAAATCATCGATCGTGTGAAGGTTGGTATCGGCGGTCAGATTGACCTGGATATAGGAGCCCTTGCTCCGCCCCAAAGCCGACAGGAAGTTATTGACCGCCAGCGCCTGACGCACCTGGGCCGGGCTGACGTTAAGCGCAGCCATGCGCTCCGGCTTGAGCCAGATGCGCATGGCAAAAGTACGGGCACCGAGAATGTCGGCCCGCTGCACACCGGCAACGGCCGACAGACGCGGCTGAACAACGCGCACCAGGTAGTCGGTGATCTCGTTCTGCTTGAGCACATCAGAGGAAAAGCTCAGGTAGGCCGAGGCAAACTCGCTGTCGGCAGACTCGATATTGATCACCGGCAATTCCGCTTCGGTGGGCAGGTCGCGGCGCACCTGATCAACCTTGGAACTGATCTCGGCCAGGGCCTTGGTGGAGTCATAGTTGAGCTTGAGACGTATCTTGATGGTGGAGAGGCCGAGGCTGCTCTGAGACTCCATGTACTCGATGCCGTCGGCTGCGGCAATGGCGCGCTCCAGCGGCGTGGTCACGAAACCGCGAACCAGATCGGCGCTGGCGCCGACATATACGGTGGTAACGGTAACGGCGGCGTTTTCGCTCCGCGGATACTGCCGAACATTGAGGGTACGAATGGCTTGCAGACCGGCAATGATGATGATCAGGTTGATCACCAGGGCCAGTACGGGACGACGAATGAACAGGTCGGTAAGTTTCATTGCTTAGTTGTTCTCCGGCTTGGGTGATGCTGAGAAAGACGGTGCGAGCTTGTTATTGATCACAACCGCCTGGCCGTTGCGCAGTTTAAAAACTCCTGTGCTGACAATTGTCTCGCCACCTTTCAGGCCACTGTTGACAGCAACAAAATCACCGCGTTTCTCGCCCAAACGTACGAATTGCTGGCGCAGCACCTTGCTCTTGTGATCCTTGGCATCCTCCACGATGAAAACCGAATCGCTGTAAGGCGCATACAGCACTGCCGTTGCGGGAATCACCTGGACTTGCCGGCGGCCCGGCAACGCTACCGCCACATTGACAAACATGCCGGGGCGCAGCTTCTCTTTTTGATTGGTCGCCGTTGCCTGAACCTTGACGTTTCGAGTGTCGGCATCCACCAAGGGAGTGATGGCGGTAATACGTCCATTCACCGCTTCTCCGGGCAAGGCATCGCAGGTTATCCGCATCCCTTGACCGGAATGCAGCCGGGCCAATTCCTGCTGGGGCAGGGAAAAATCGATATGGATGGGATTAAGGTTTTGCAAGGTGACTATGGCATCGCCTTCCTTCATAATCTGGCCCAGGTTCACTTGGCGAATACCGATGCGTCCGTTGAAAGGAGCGCGGATGGTCTTTTTACTGATTGTCGCGCGCATGTTGCTGACCTGGGAGAGCGCCTGATCATGGGCTGCAACAGCCTTGTCATAATCAGCCTGGGAAATAATTTTATCCGCAACCATCTTGGCAGCACGCTCCAGTTCGGTGCGCGCTACTTTTGCCTGTGCCAGCAAGCCGGGAAGCTGGGCCTCTTCCGAACTGGTGTCCTGGCTGATCAGCAAACTGCCTTTCTTCACCGTAGCTCCCGACTCAAAGGCGATTTTGACGACCTTTCCGGGCAGTTCGGCAGCAACGGTAACCCCTTGGACCGCGCTGAGGGAACCGACAGCGGTCAGATCGGCTGCCCATGAATCGGATGTGACAACAGCCGTAGTTACGGCTTCCGCCGGCGGAACGAACTTCTTGCCCTGGTCGATCATAGTCTTGATTTGCAAGACTTTTATTCCGGCAAGAATGGCGATCACCACAAGCAGACCAAGTACGGCAAACAGGATGCGTTTCTTCATGATTAAAAATCTCCGTTAAAGAATAGAGAGGATAAATTATTTCTTTTTCCCGGCAGCCTGTCCGGAGCCGGCTTCCGCTTCCCGGTTCCACCAGCCGCCGCCCAGGGCCTGGAAGAGCGCCGCACTATCGGCTAGACGCGCGGCACGGGCCTGGATCAGGCTGATGTTTGCCTGCTGGTGCTGGCGTTGGGCGTTGAGCAACAGCAGATAGTTTACCGAGCCGGCTTCATACTGCCGACGCGTCAGCTCAAGAGTCTCGAGAGCAACCCGCTCGGTTTCTGCCTGAGCCCTCAGTGCCGCCGCATCGGAATCCAGCGCCTGCAGCACATCAGCCACGTTCTGGAACGATTGAAGAACAATCTCCCGGTACTGTGCCGCGGCCTGATCATAAGCCGCAATAGCGGCCCGGCGCTTGGCGGTCAACTCGCCGCCACGGAAAACCGGCTGCAACAGACCGGCGCCGAGACTCCAGATAGAAGTTCCGCTGGTAAATAACTTGCCCACGGTGGCTGACTGGGAACCGACACTGCCATTGATCGTGATCTGGGGATAGAGATTGGCGGTTGCAACCCCAACCTGGGCGCTGGCCGCATGAAGCAGCTCTTCCGAGGCGCGGATATCCGGTCGTTGGTGTGCCAGCGATGAAGGCAAACTGAGCGGCAATTCCTGTGGCAGGCGCAACTCATCCAATTTGAATTCGGGTAACGCGGCCTCGCTCGGGAATTTGCCCGCATACACCGCCAACAGGTTTCGGGTCTGGGCCAAATCCCTTTCCAGAGGCGGCAGCGTTGCCCGGACCTGGGCCACCTGTGTCTGCTGCGTCAATACATCGGAACGCGCCGCGCCACCAAGCTGAAATTGGCGTTCAACCAGTTCCAGGAGTTTTTCCTGTACAGCCAGCATCTCGCGGGTAGTTGTCAGTTGCGCCCGCAACGAGGCTTCTTTCACTACCGTGGTAACGATATTGGAGGTCAGCGTCAGATGTGCTGCTTCAAGCTGGAAACGCTGATAATCGACCTGTGATTGCAAGGCCTCCAGTTCGCGCCGGCCGCCCCCGAACAGGTCCAGGTTGTACGATAACGCCAGCGAAGCATTGTAAAGACCATAGGTAAAACCGCCCGCGTTGGGCTGTCCAAAGGCGGCGCCGGTAGCCTTCTGTCGTGTCCCTGTCAGGGAAGCATCAACCGAGGGAAAATACACTACACCTTTCTGGGCACGCAAGTTCTCCTCTGCCTGACGCAAGGTTGCCCCTGCAACAGCCAGGTTCGGGCTGTCGGCCAAAGCCTGCCGGATTAACCGGTCCAGGGCCGAGTTATGAAAAAGTTCCCACCACTGAGCAGGCAGCTCCCGGCCATGCACCAAACTCTGCGACCCGGTGGTCTCACCAGGAATAGCCGTCTTGTCCTGCAACAGTGGCGCTGCGGTATAGCTGCCGGCAACAGGATCAGCCGGAGGCCGGAAATCCGGGCCGACGGCACACCCGCTCATTACCCCGCCGATCAGCGTGGCCAGCGCGGCTATCCACCGATATCGCGGATGACACCTGGTTTTTTCCATAATGTATTTCCTTTCGACTGCATACCAAACCATTGCTGATTATCTACTCGAGTTGATAACAAATTATAGGAGCTTTGCAACGCTCAGCCGGCTAAAATTCTCTTGGCAAACTGAACCGTTTCAGCTCGGCAGCACTTGGTTATCCATCCGGATTAACGAGCTTTGAATAGCGTGGATGATACGGTCTTTATGAATGTAACTCAATAGATAAAAATGGGTATTTTGTCACTTTACTGTTATCAAGAGCAATACAAAACGGAGCATAGAGGACTTGGATAACCGTGCCTACCCGGCGTCACGGATGCCCACAACCTGCCGCAGATACCATGCTATGCTGATTTCAGGCGTGGGAGTGAACTCTTCTTCCAACACCTGCAACGACCGAAAGCGGTCAAAGCGGAAGTTGCGATAGTCCCGGCGCAACTCACACCAGGCCAGCAATGTCCAGCAGCCGGTCCAGCCAATCATCCCCAGCGGCCAGATAATCCGTTCGGTCTCCATCCGATTTTCATCGGCATAACGGACTGCAACTTTCCGGTGCAGTTCGCAGGCATGGCGTAGCGTTCCATGTGTTTCGCGCAGTTCGTCGTCACGCTCAATGACCGGTATCCGGTATGGTTGACGTTCCGCATACTGTTTTAGTTCATCAGACAGCACCGATCTGATTTTCTGCTCCACCCGCTGCGCGGCCTGGGCCAAATCCCGGTCGGTAAATGCCTGTACCATGCGGCTGCCTACGATTAATGCCTGCAGTTCATCAGGAGCAAACATGAGTGGTGGAAGATGGTGGCCGGGCCGGATAAGGTAGCCGACACCCGGCTCACCCTCAATCGGAATGCCGGAAAGGGACAGCGCCTGTACATCCCGGTACACGGTGCGCACGGAAACGCCCATCATTCCGGCAATGGTTTCCGCTGTTACGGCAGTACGCCGGGAGCGGAGCAGGGTTACCAGTTGAAATAGTCGTTCGGCTTTGTTCATGGCGGTTTCCGATTAAAGCGCAATGCATTGTCAGATGTTGTCAGTTGTGTTGAGTCTCGCAAAAAGCGGGCGGTTGTCTGTGGGGAAAACGAGGGGCGCTCCCCTGTATTTACAAAAGGCGTGTTACGGATTGCGATTGAAAAGTGGGAAGTGTCCCTATTTCCCCCTCTTTGAGAACGAACTCCACAATCTGACCTCTGCTTCTATCGCTGACCTACCACGCATATCACCGCATTTGGAAGTTGGATGCTGCCATCCGTAGTAGCATACGTCTGCGCGGCCGTTTCCAGCGCATGCCAGTATCCCGCCTGCTGTTCATCAGTCTGGTTTGCAAGCATACTGACCAGGGGAACATTGACATCCCGCAGAAACTGCACCAATGCCTTTGCCGAAGGCAACATTAGTGTGCATGTCAACTCTTCGGCATGCACATCGGTGAAACCGGAGTGGGAAAGAGCACGTTCCAGTATTCCCCCAGCCAGGCAAAACAGGGAAGGAGCTTCAGCAGGTGGCGGCGGCACATGAAACATCTCGCGGGCCAGGTCAAATGCAATACTGGCCATGGGGACTTGTGGAGCAGTTCCCCAGACAGAAGCTGCGAACTTCCCCCCGGGCGCCAGCATTCGCCGTATCTTCGCCAAAAAGGTGAAGAGACCGGGAAGAAACATTAGCGAGAATCGGCTCAGGATGGAGTCGAAGCTCCCTTCGGGAAAATCTATCCGCTCCGCATCCATTACACGAAACTCCAGGTTTTTCAACCCGAGGGCATCAGCACGTTTTTGTGCTATCGCAAGCATTTGAGGAGACTGGTCGGTCGCCACGACATACCCGGCAGACCCGGCGCGACGGCCGGCGGTAATGGCCGGCTCGCCAATGCCGGTGCCGACATCCAGAATCAAATGCCCCTGGAGAATCCCTGCCATGTCCAAAAGACGGTCACTGACGCACTGCAGCATCTCTTCCTGAACCGGCCACCACGTTTCCCAGCCAACCGCGACACTGTCCCATAGCTGGCGTTGACGATCCTTGTATTGGATCGGGTCGAAAGGTCGTATGTCCATGTTTTTTCTTCTTCCTCGCCAAAGATATTCTATTCGTCTCTTTTTACATTTCCACATCTTCGACAAACATCCCCTTGCCGAAGCATACTCCCCGTTTGGAACTCTTGATGAAATCGAGGAGATAGCGCACATCGTCGGTCACCTCCAGCTCCGCTTCCACGTGGGCAAGTGCGCTCGACATGCTCATTCCCTTGAAGAACAGAGCCTTGAAGGCGTTTTTAATTGCCCGAATCCGGTTGTTGTCGAAGCCGTTGCGGCGCAGGCCCACCACATTGATGCCTCTAACCGTGTGGGTGTCATCCATTATACAGAAAGGCGGCACGTCGCGGGAGGTTCGGGATAGGCCGCGCATCATGGCGAATCGGCCGATGCGGCAGAATTGGTGGACGACGCAATTACCCGAAACTATGGCACGATCTTCCACGGCAACATGTCCGGCCAAAAGCGCCCCTCCGGAGATGAGGACGTTATTCCCGAGGACACAGTTATGGGCCACATGGGACTGGATCAACAGGAGATTGTTGTTACCGATCACTGTCGTGGTTCCCGGCTGGTTCCCCCGATGTATGGTGGAGTATTCCCGGATAGTGTTTCCGTTTCCGATTACCGCATAGCTTTCTTCTCCCTTGTACCCGTAGTCCTGGGGATCGTGCCCGACAATTGCGCCGTAGTGGATGATGTTGTTTTCTCCCAGTGTGGTCCAGGGGCCGATAACGGCGTTAGCCATAATCTTGGTGCCGCTGCCGATAACTGTTTGGGCGCCGATGGTGACATTGGGGCCGATTTCTGCGTCGATGGCAATGGTGGCTGCAGGATGGACGTGTGCTGTCGAATCGATCATGGATTCCTCCTCTGTTATTAGTTCATCAAATTAATATCAGGCCTGCAGCACCGCACTATTGCAAAAATGCGACAAAAGCATGTTAGCCCTCCGATCAATGGAGATTTTACATTCTTGCTAAGGAGCCAGGGTCAATTAATTACGCTGTCGAATCTGTTTTTTCACCTGTAAGAAATTACAGGAGAGTGTTTGATCGTTGATACGGCAGGAAGGAAAATTGAGTATTCTGAAGTTGGGTCAAGCGAGTTGGGAACCGGCATGAGCAATGCCATATTCCTTGATCTTGCGGTAAAGGGTGTTGCGGCCGATACCGAGTTTGGCTGCAACTTTCTGGATATTTCCATTGTAAATCGTGAGTGCGGCAGTAATAGCCTCTTTTTCCATTTCGCTTAAAGGTATGACCTCTGCCATCCTGCTCTCCCGAAGGGGAGATTCCATGGCATCCAAGACCACGTGGTGTGGTATCAAAATCGCTTTTTCACCAGAACTGATTACCGCACGCTCGATGGCATTTTCCAGTTCCCGGACATTACCGGGCCAGGTATGGTTGCACAGCTTATCGATAAAATCGTCCCCCATGCGAACCTTGGGCTTACCCATTTTTTCTGCAATCTTTTCCATCAGATGCATGGCGAGAAGAGGAATATCTTCGACTCTGTCCCGAAGTGCCGGCACCAGAACAACCAGCACATTAAGTCGATAGTAGAGATCTTCCCTAAAGTTTCCCTTTTGCACCTCGTCTTTCAGATTTTTATGGGTTGAGGCAATGATTCGGATATCCACTTGTTTTTCTTCGATGGAACCGATACGGGAAACTTTCTTTTCCTGAATAATCCTGAGCACCTTCGCCTGAACGTTGAGCGGCATATCGCCAATTTCATCGAGAAAGAGCGTGCCATGGTCGGCGCTTTCAAATTTTCCGATGCTGCCGCCCTTTTTCGCTCCGGTGAAAGTTCCTTCCTCATAGCCGAACAGTTCGCTTTCAATAAGAGTATCGGTAAAGGCGGCACAGTTGACGGCGATGAATGGAGCGTTTCTGCGGGAACTGGCATTGTGAATCGACTGTGCGAACAGTTCCTTTCCGGTGCCGCTTTCGCCGCTGAGCAGGATAGTGGATGCGCTCTGCGCCGCCAGCTTTGCCCATTCTTTTGCTTCGGTAATGGCATCACTCTCGCCGATGATATCTTCGAATGAGTAACGCGGCAACGAAGACGGATGCGCACGGCGAGTCTTTTGGGATTCGCGGGCTTCACGCAGAACAGCGACAGCGCCGATGCTGCTGCCGGAATCATCCAGCAACATGGTAGCCGAACTGAAAACTTTCTTGCCCTGTTTTTCCAGAAGGATTTCACGGTCCTGATATCCTTCACCAGAGGCAAGCAAGGACATGATGGGCGCCGATTGCTGCATGACGATATTGATGTGTTTTCCCTTGGCAGCCTGATGGTTGATGCCAAACATTCTTCCGCCACTGGAGTTCATTTCGGCAATGACGCCGCTGTTGTCAACGGAGACGATGCCATCGGAAATCGACTCCAGAAGAGTTTGAGAATATTTATACGAAACGTAAAGTTTGCTGGTTACCTTATGAAGACAGAGCTGTTTTTCTATGGCGTTTACCGCCGCGACCACCATGCCAAGGGTATGGGCGTTAGCATAGCGGTAGTCGCCGGAAATATTGAGCACACCGACCATTTCCCCCTCCGGATTGAAAATGGGGGCTGCGGAACAGGTCAAAAAGTGATTTGGCCGGCAGAAATGTTCCCAGGCAAGAATCTGAACCGGCTGTTTTTCCATGATAGACGTGCCAATGGCATTAGTGCCTTTGGCTGATTCATGCCAGTTTCCTCCGGGGCACAACTGCACCTTGCTGGCCATGGAGAGTATTTCCCGGTCGCCGATAACTTCGAGCAGATAGGCGTGCGGATCCGACAGGACAATCTCAAACCCCGACCCTCGTACGAAGCTGAACAGATTTTCCATGGCGGAGCGTGCAATTTTTACGAGGTGATGGTGCTGATGGAGACGCTCCCTGAGTTCGAGGGGATTGACGACATAATCGTCGGCACCATAGGGATTTACTTTGTAATTACGACAGCGTTGCCAGGAGTTAGCCACTTCCGGCCGCACCCGTTGGATTTCGATAACTTCGTTCTGGACGTAACGGCTCCAGGCATGCTCAAGAGCCGTTAGTTTCTGGGGAGAGGGGGAATTACGTTCCATAAATATACACCGAATGACACGAAGTTATTAAGCAACTCTATCAAACAGACAGTGTTCATAATACATCTGTTTGTAAATGAATCCCTTTGCGATACAATGTTCACGAGATACTGGTGTAACCAGCAAAAAATGGGAGCGCTATCCCACACTTGCTATTCAGAGTAAGCATTAATATGTGTCAGGAAAATATCCTCTCTACACATTTCTTGCTTTCAAGTGCTCTCTGTGGTATAAAAACTACCATATAAGTTTAATCATTTCAACAAGGTAAACGATACATTTCGGATGGCTGACCAGTGGGTTCGCATTCCATGCCGACCTTAAATCCGCAGTTTAGGGGGGATATACACCCCTTTTTTTATGATTCCTTTGACAGGGCAACTGGTATGCTTGAACGAGTCCATCTGAAATTTGTCGCTGCGGTATCAAAGCATAGCAAACGTACGGTTGTTATCATCAGCGTACTGCTCCTTTTTCTGCTCTGCTGGCTCGACTATATCACCGGTGACTACTCGCTGATCATTTTTTATTTGATCCCGGTTTCCCTTACCGCATGGTTTGTCAGCAAAAAGACCGGAGTTTTTTTCTGTTTTCTATCACTTCTGGCACGAATTACAGCTGATTTTTCACTATATCCCGCCGCGCAACGCTCAAACCTCCACTACTGGAACCTCTTCATCGAATTTGCGTTCCTGCTTATTATGAGTGTATTATTCTCTGTCCTTAAAAACAAACTGGACAGCGAAAAGACTTTGGCGCGCATCGACCCGTTGACCAGGGCAATCAACCGTCGCTCGTTCTTTGATCTTGCCGAGCTGGAAATTAACCGGGCGCACCGTTACGGGCATCCCTTTGCCATCGCCTATATCGATCTGGACAATTTCAAGGAAATCAACGACCAATGGGGACACTCCACGGGCGACAAGCTGCTTATAACCGTTGCCAATACCATCAACTCCAACATAAGGAACACCGACATTCTGGCTCGTTTCGGCGGTGACGAATTTGTTGTTCTCCTCCCGGAAACAACCGGAGAATCCGCCCAAGCAACACTCGAAAAAGTGCACCGTCAGTTACGGGAAGCCATGTCAAATCGTTCCTGGCGGGTCACATTCAGCATAGGCGCCATCAGCTACCGGCAACCGCCTAAAGATGTTGAAGAAGCTGTTCGCAGTGCCGATACATTGATGTACGAAGTCAAGCGCAGCGGCAAAAACAGGCTGTTGCACATTACTTCAGGGCAAACATTGCCCTGTTCGCAAGGAGGCCTACATGGCACGAAGCGGTTCGGACATGAGTAATCCAATTGCATCCATGATGATACGTCTGCCATTGGGAATAATCATGATGGCCCACGGTTCCCAACAATTGTTGGGACTTTTTGGCGGCCTGGGACTGACCGGAACACTCAGGAATTATGAAGAGAGAATGCACATTCCTCCAATTTTTACCCTTCTGGCTATCATTGCCGAATTCGCCGGCGGTTTTGGTGTTCTGACCGGTTTTCTGACGCGCCTGTCAGCCACCGGTATCTCAACGGTTATGTTGGTAGCCATTTACAAGGTTCATTGGTGGAACGGATTTTTTCTGAATTCGCAGGGCATTCCCGGACATGGTAATGGTATCGAATATCCCGTCGCATTATTGGGTATGGCCCTGTATCTCGTAGTTACCGGAGGCGGCCAATGGTGTCTGGACCGCTTGGTATTCCGGTCGTGACACCGGGCAAGTGTAAACAGTCTCACTCCAGGCGGGCATTGCCCGCCTTTTGATTGCATAAAGGAGCATTAGTGTGAATATGAATAACCAGCAGGAAGTAAGCAAACGGCGAACATTCGCCATCATCAGCCACCCCGACGCCGGCAAAACCACCATCACCGAAAAGCTGTTGCTGTTCGGTGGCGCCATTCAGCAGGCAGGCGAAGTACGGGCCCGAAAATCCTCCCGTCACGCCACATCCGACTGGATGGAACTGGAAAAACAGCGCGGGATTTCCGTCACCTCGTCGGTCATGAAATTTACCTACAACGGATGCGAAATCAACCTGCTTGACACTCCCGGCCATAATGATTTTTCGGAAGATACCTACCGGGTGTTGACTGCGGTGGATTCCGTACTGATGGTAATCGACTCGGTCAAGGGAGTGGAATCGCAGACCAGGAAATTGCTGGAGGTCTGCCGTCTGCGCCATACCCCGATCATCACCTTTATGAACAAACTGGACCGCGAAGGCCAGGAACCTCTTGACCTTCTGGATGACATTGAAAAGAATCTGAAGATGCAGACCGCGCCGGTTACCTGGCCGGTGGGAATGGGCAAACGTTTTCGGGGAACGTATCACCTCTATACGAAAGAGCTGACCGTTTTTGATCCCGAAGCTGCCAACGGCACCGACCGCATCCTGACGGTCGCGGGACTGGATGACCCGCGTCTGGACGAGCTATTGGGTGGCCAGGTGGATGAATTGCGGCATGACGTGGAACTTCTGGAGGGGGCTGCCCATCCGTTTGACAAGGGGGCCTACCTGGCCGGCACGCAGACGCCGGTCTTTTTCGGCAGCGCCATCAACACCTTTGGCGTGCAGCAACTTCTGGACGCCTTTATTCAATATGCCCCTGCGCCACTGCCGCGCGAAACCACCACCAGAGCAGTATCACCTTATGAAGAGTCATTCAGCGGATTTACCTTCAAGATTCAGGCGAACATGGATCCTTCCCATCGTGACAGGATTGCTTTTTTCCGTATTTGTTCCGGCAAATTCACCCGAGGTATGAAGGTACGTCATGTCCGGCTGGGGCGCGACGTTCAGATCGCCAACGCCACTATCTTCATGGCCCAGGATCGGACAAACGTGGAAGAAGCCTGGCCAGGTGACATCATCGGCATTCACAACCACGGCACCATCAAGATCGGCGACACATTCACCCAGGGTGAAGATTTGAAGTTCACCGGCATCCCCAGCTTTGCTCCCGAGCATTTCCGCAAGGTGCGCCTGCTCAACCCGATGAAATCCAAGGCGTTGGAGAAAGGCCTGGTACAACTGGCCGAAGAAGGCGCCACCCAGGTCTTTAAACCGCTGATGGGAGCCGACTGGGTAATCGGCGCTGTCGGCCTGCTCCAGTTTGAGGTAGTCATGCATCGTCTGGAGTTTGAATACAGTGTCAAGGTGGCTTTCGAACCGGTCAGTTACGTCACAGCACGCTGGGTCACGGGCGAGAAAAAGAAAATCGAGGAGTTTGAGAAAAAGGAAGCCATGCACGTCTACATCGACGGAGAAGGCAAGCTGACCTACATGGCCGGAAGCCAGTGGAGGCTTGATAACACCATGGACGCCTGGAAAGAACTGCAATTCCATGAAACCAGCGAGCACAGTTGATGAAAGCATCGCCGCCGGATAGGCAAGGGCGCGGGACCAAGCGAAAAAAAACGTCACTCGGGGCAACATGGAAAGCCTTCCGCGGCATCACGTTCAACCATTTTCCGCTGATTCTGCCGGGAGTGCATCCTTTGCTTGCTCCGCTTATCATGTTTCGCCTGAAGCGGCGTGGTTTTTCCAATTGCAGGGTTGAGGTTTCACGAACCGGCCTGATTGTCCATGCCGAGTTGTAATGTTATCCATTTGTGACAAAATGTTGCAAAGAGGGAAAAATGCCATGACTCTCGACAGCTGCACCCAGGAAAGCCTCCGACGCTCAAAAGACCATACCGATGACATGTTGGAATGGTTGCGGGGCAAAGGAAGAGCAATAATCATCATCCATGACAATCCTGACCCCGACTGCCTGGCATCGGCGATGGCACTTCGCCACCTGTTTGCCATGAAATTGAACCGGGATACGGTCATCACCTTTTCCGGCATGATCGGGCGCAGCGAAAACCTCGCCATGGCAAAGGAACTAGGGATTACACTCGTTCCCCTCAGCATGGTGGACCTGGATGAATTCAGCGTAATATGCATGCTTGACACTCAGCCGGGCACGGGCAACAACTCACTCCCTCCGGATTGCCGGGTGGATATCGTCATCGACCACCACCCCATGCGTGAAGAAAGCAAGAGGTGCCGCTGGGTAGATATTCGTGAGGAATACGGCGTCACAGCCACAATCCTTTACGAGTATCTGGTGGCGCAACAAATCAATATCAGCACAAAACTGGCTACCGCCCTGTTCTACGCAATTAAATCCGAGACGCAGGACCTGGGCCGGGAGGCGAACCGTCCCGACCGGGACGCATATCTTCGCCTCTTCCCCGTAGCGAACAAAAGGCTCTTGTATGAAATAACACAACCCAGGCTCCCCATAGAGCATTTCCTTACAATCCACAAAGGGCTCGAAAACACAATACGTTACGGCAAATTGCTGGTTGTGAACCTGATGGCGATAAGCTTTCCCGAAGTGGTGGCGGAGATGGCCGATTTTCTGGTCAGGCTGGAGGGTATCGAATTCGTGCTGTGCATGGGGCATTACAACGATGAGGTGATTCTCTCCATTCGCACAACAAGCTGCACCAACAATGCTGGAGAGATACTCAAGAGAATTGTGGATGGAAGAGGAACAGCCGGAGGGCACGGCATGATGGCGGGAGGCAAGTTGAGCAACGTGCAATTCGATCCCGCCGCACTGAAAGAGGTCGAAGATTTCCTGACCAGAAGGCTGTTACTTGAACTTTCCATCGGAGATGTGGTTCCGGGCAGGCTGATCGGGCCTTAAACGTACCCCTAACCCGCAAACTTGGAGATTTCGAACCCGATCTGGCCGAGCGGCAGCACTTCATCGGCCACGCCCCCCTCGACACAAGCCCTGGGCATGCCATAGATGGTTGATGTCGCCTCATCCTGAACAATTGTCACCCCTCCCAAGCTTTTCAACTGTTTCATCCCCTTGAAACCGTCGTTACCCATTCCGGTCAGAATGACACCCAGCATGGAGCCATTGGTCGCTTCCGCCATGCTCGAAATCATCAAGTCAACCGACGGGATGTAGACATACTGCGGATAACTGCTGGTAGGCACGGTTTTAACCACAACAGTCCCCCCGCGTCGCACAAGGGTGGTGTGCATACCACCGGGAGCGATCAGAGCCAAACCAGGCTTGAGGACATCTCCATCTACCGCCTCGCGAATGGTCATGGAGCATTTTGCGTTGAGGCGATCGGCGTAAGGGCCGGTAAAAGCCTTGGGCATGTGGATACCGACGATGATTCCATAGGGAAAATTGACCGGTATACGGGAGAGGACTTCCTGCAGCGCCACAGGACCGCCGGTTGAAGCGCCGATTCCCACATAATTGATTTTCTTGCCCGCCAGCTTGCTGCTTATGGAACGCTGTACCGGCGGGGCCGTCACGTGACGGATGGCTGCTGACGAGACACCTCGTCCAAGCCGCGAGCGTATCGC
>WSSedB1CaDRAFT_10000156_pt1 | contig 34242 bp, 31 predicted proteins | sample WetSurSB1Cattail_FD_9460 | JGI IMG/M metagenome (IMG submission 9460)
CCCATTCCGAATGCATTAGTAGCGACAATTATCCTGGTTTCTCCAATTGTCCATGAAGCTTGTTTTTTGTCACGAAGCTCATCTGTCAACCCGGCATGATAAAAATCGGCACTAATACCGTTTGCAACCAGAAGTTCGGCTACTTCTTTGCACCTCTTTCTGCTTCTTACATACACAATGCCACTACCTTTTGTTTTTTGAAGTGTTTTAATAAGGTAAGAGCCTTTATCTTCAACTTTCCGCACGAGGTATGATATATTTTTCCTGTCGAAACTGGTCCTGAGAACGTTCTTCTCCCTGAAAGCCAGTTTTACCATTATATCTTCAATTACTTGTGGAGTAGCTGAAGCGGTAAGTGCCAGAAATGGAATATTATCAGGAATATACTCTCTGAGTGAGGCTATCTTCAGATATGAGGGTCTGAAATCATATCCCCATTGTGATATACAGTGTGCTTCATCAATCGCAACCATAGACAGGTTAAGCCTGGTTACCTTCGCCTGGAATATCCGTGTCGAAATTCTTTCAGGGGAGATATACATGAATTTATAATCACCGTAAATACAATTTTCAAGTGCAGTATCCACCTCTTCGCCGGACATTCCAGAATGTATTGCTATCGCTCTTATTTCCAAACTATTAAGACGATTTACCTGATCTTTCATCAGTGCAATTAAGGGAGTAATAACCAAACAAATACCATCGTGTACAAGAGCAGGTACCTGGAAGGTTATCGACTTACCTCCCCCTGTTGGCATCAGACCAAGAGTGTCCTTTCCTTCTGCAACAGATCTTATTATCTCTTCCTGCAACGGTTTAAAGGAGCTATATCCCCAGAACTTGGTTAATATCTGTATATATGGTTCAATATTCATTCCTTTTTGCACTTAATACAAATGTACAAACTGTTATGTAATTTTACTTAAAGGTTGATCTTTAACAATTTCTTTTAACCACAAAGTCCACAAAGGTATAAATCCAAAGTTCGCAAAGTAGTAGAGACGCCCAAGTTGGGCGTCTCTACTTAAATTATTTTCTTTGCGTTCATTTCGACTTATTCATGGGCTTAGTGGTTAAAGGATTTCATAACATTAAAAGATGCAAGGATTTACGAGATCTGTTTTTTTTTCGTAATTTGCGCCATCTTAAACTTAAAATATCATCTGATGTCATTTTTGAAAGATAAGATACTGTATGAAGGATTAACATTTGATGATGTCCTTCTGGTTCCGGCATATTCTGAGGTACTTCCAAGGGAGGTAGAACTCAGCTCCATGTTCACGAGAAATATTCTTATTAATACGCCTGTTGTTTCAGCTGCAATGGATACTGTAACAGAAGATGAGCTTGCAATTGCAATAGCAAGGGAGGGTGGAATCGGCGTTATCCACAAGAACATGTCCATCGATAGACAAGCTGCCCAGGTTAAGAGGGTAAAAAGGGCTGAAAATGTTATGATTTTTGATCCTATTACAATAAATCTCGATGCAACTGTAGGCGAAGCTATGAACCTGATGAGTGAATACAAGATCGGAGGTATCCCTGTTATAGACAGAGATGGCATTCTGAAAGGTATTGTTACTAACAGGGATCTCAGGTTTGAGAACAACAGGGCGCGCAAGATAACAGAGGTAATGACTACCAGCCTGATCACCACAAATCATCAGACTAATCTTGAAGCAGCTGCCCGGATTCTGCAGAAACATAAGATTGAAAAGCTTCCCATGGTAGATGATGAGGGTAAGCTTATTGGTCTGATTACCTATAAAGATATTACAAAAACCAAGGACCGCCCCAATTCATGCAAGGACGATAAAGGAAGGCTTAGAGTAGCAGGTGCTGTTGGTATTGCTGCAGATACTCTGCAGAGGGTTGAAGCCCTCATCAATGCAAGTGTTGATGCTATAGCCATAGATACAGCTCATGCACATTCAATCAATGTAATAAGAATACTAAAGGAAATTAAAAGGAATTATACTGACATAGATGTTATTGCCGGAAATATAGGTACTGCCGAAGCAGCCATAAAGCTTGTTGATGAAGGTGCAGATGCTGTTAAAGTGGGCATCGGTCCGGGATCAATCTGTACCACCAGGATAATTGCCGGAGTAGGTATCCCACAGCTTTCTGCCATATATAATGTAGCCAAGGCCATTGAAGGATCAGGTGTACCGGTAATAGCTGACGGGGGGATCAGGTATTCGGGTGATATTATAAAAGCTATTGCAGCAGGTGCAGATTCTATAATGGCAGGGTCTCTCTTTGCCGGTGTTGAAGAATCACCGGGAGATACAATCATTTATAATGGCAGAAAATTTAAAGCCTACCGCGGAATGGGTTCTATTGAAGCTATGCAGCAGGGTTCAAAAGACCGGTATTTTCAGGATATAGAAGACGATATAAGAAAACTGGTCCCGGAAGGAATTGAAGCCAGGGTACCTTATAAAGGAACACTTGCAGAAGTCATTTACCAGATGACCGGTGGATTAAGAGCAGGGATGGGATATCTGGGAGCCAGGAATATTGCCCTTCTGAAAAAGGACGGCAAATTTGTACGCATCACCAATTCAGGTATAATTGAAAGCCACCCTCATGATGTTTCTATAACCCGCGAGGCTCCTAATTACAGCAGAAAATCATTTGAATAACAATTACCAACAAATCCTGATGAACTTCAGATCATTTTCTTTTACAATTATGATTGTTCTTTTCCCTGTTATAAGCAAGGCACAGGATCTGAATGCTAAAATACTTTTAACTGTCGATGGGAACAAGATACAGGCAGGGGAATTTATCAGGATGTATAAAAAAAGTGTTGAGCCCGGAAAGACTCCCGATGTTGACAATTATCTGAAACAATTTGTAGTTTTCAAACTTAAGGTTGCCGATGGTCTGCATGAAGGCTATGATACTACGAGCTCATTCAAAAAGGAACTTAATGGGTATCGTAACCAGCTGGCTCAAAGCTATCTCACCGATACACATACAAAAGATATATTGCTGCAAAAAGCCTATCAACGCTCACTTATTGAAATAAATGCCTGGCATATTCTTATTGGAATGCCTCAGGATGCTACACCTGAAGATACACTTAAGGCATGGAAAAAAGCCATCTCTTTGAGAGAAAGAATTTTGAAGGGAGAATCTTTTGAAAGTGTAGCCAGGGGAAGTTCAGATGATAAATCAGTTAAAATCAACGGAGGAAATTTAGGCTATTTTTCAGTGTTCCAGATGATAATGCCATTTGAAGATGCTGCCTATGCTCTGAAGAAAAACACTATTTCGATGCCGGTACGAACACCATATGGATATCATATCATAAAAGTAACAGACAAACGTCCGGCAAAAGGTAAAATAAAGGTTGCTCATATAATGAAGGCTGTCCCACCGGGAACAGATGAAAAGAAGGCTAAGGATGCCGAAGATGAGATAAACAATATTTATGCGATGTTACAGGAAGGGGCATCTTTCAGTGAGCTTGCAAAAAAGTATTCTGATCATAAAGAATCTGCGGCCAGAGGAGGAGTACTTGACTGGTTCGGAACGGGCGAAATTATCAGCGATTTCTCTGAGGCCGCATTTGCAATCACTGATACCGGTATGTATACAAAACCCATTCGCACGATCTACGGTTGGCATATTATTAAACTACTAGGCAAAAAAACTCCAGGTACTTTTGAAGAATCAAGCTCATACCTTCAAAGCAAAATCAACCAGTCTTATCTTAACTCTATAAGCAAAAAATCATTTGTCGAGAAGTTAAAAAAAGAGTATAATTTAAAGATTAACAGCGAAGCCTCTGAGTGGTTCATTGATCATACCGATACTCTTATTATCCAGGGTTTAAAAAAATATGATCGGGCTGCAATCCCAGAAGGTAAAATGTATTCATATGCAGATCAATATATTACTACAAATGAATTTGCTGATTATGTTGAGAAGCAAGGATTGTCTGTTATTACCAAAGATTCAACCTTATTTATTAACCGGTTATTAGAAGCCAGCGTATCAGATCATCTCTTAAGTTATGAAAATTCACTGCTCGAAAAAAAATATCCTGAATTCCGGTATCTTATGAAAGAATTCCATGATGGAATGATACTTTTTGAAATATCGGGTAAAAATGTCTGGAACAGGGTAAGTAATGATTCCTCGGGGCTTCATCGTTACTATGAAGAAAATAAAAACAACTGGCTTTCCCGAAGAGCCATTGATGCAAAAATATACACTCTGAAATCTCCCGACGGAGAGAAACTCTTATCATCTGCTGTCAATAAATATTCACAGAAAGCGGATATTGATTATAAATTGAACACGAAATTCAATGCAACAAACGATACCTTACTTTTCATAAAAGAAGGAACCTGGTATAAAGGTGACAAAACTGAACTAGACGGTATGGAATGGAGCGAAGGATGGCATTCTATCAGTTATAATGGGTTTCCTTCAATGGTCCTTATAAAAAGAGTTATTGAACCTGTTCCTTTGAAGTTCGATGCGGTTCAGAGCGAAGTGATGACTGGTTACCAGGACTTCCTGGAGAATGAATGGGTGGGACAATTAAATAAAAAATATACCGTTAAGATTGATAATTTGATACTCGATGAAGTGAAGAAGAAATTGAAAAATGAATAAACAATTAATCATAATATTTAGTCTTTTGATTTTAGCCGGTTGTAAAAACAACAATAACCACATCAAAAGAATCCCTCTTGCTCAGGTTGGTAAAACTGTTCTATATGCTGACGAAATGCCAACGATAATACACCATGGGATAAATGATTCTGATTCACTTGCCCTGACGCAGAATTATATTAATAAATGGGCCAGAAGACAACTCTTGCTGGAGAAAGCTGAAGACAATATTACTCCTGATCTTAAAAAGGAAATTGAGAAACAACTGGAGGAAACAAGGTCAAACCTGTTAATTTATCAGTATCAGCGTCAGATGATTCAGGAAAAACTGGATACAGTAATAACTGATGGAGAACTTGAAAACTATTATGCGGCCAACGAAAGCAGTTTTGTTCTCACATCAAATATCGTAAAAGCTCTTTTTATAAAATTACCAATTGAGACTCCTGATCTTAACTTAATAAGGAAACTGGCACGTTCAAATGATCATAATGATCTTCAGAAGCTGGAAGCCTTATGTTATCAGTTTGCTGAAAAATTTGACGACTTCAGTGAAGAATGGGTTCCCATGTACAGACTTTCTGTTGAACTACAGCAGAATATTGAAAATGAGGAGAATTTTCTTAAAAGAACGACATTTTTCGAAACAACCGATTCCACATCGGTCTACCTTGTATCCATACGTGATTACAGATTAAGATCTTCATTGTCGCCATATGAATACGTCAGGGATGATATAAAGAGGATTATATGGAATACAAGAAGATTCGAATTTATTCAATCACTCGAGAATGGAATTTATAATGACGCTCTTAAAAAGGATAATTTCAAGATTTATAAATAATTATTAAACATCGAATTACTACATGAATTTTTAAATAAAATTATATAATGAATAAAAGAAAATTGAAGTTCTGTCTAACGCTTATATTTTTGTTTCTGCCAGGTGTATTTATTGCTAATTCTCAAATACTTGTTGAATCAATTGCAGCTGTGGTAGGAAATGAGGTTATATATCTTTCTGATCTGGAGAATACTCTTACAGATGTGAGAAGGAATGGAGATAAAACTCCTATCGATCAGCTCACATGCAGAGTATTTCAACAGATGCTTGTTTCAAAGCTTTTCATGGATCAGGCCAGGATAGATAGTATTAACGTTACGGATGACCAGGTAGAAGGCGATCTGAATATGAGGATGAATGATGCAATCAGGACTGCAGGAAGTGAAGAAGCCCTGGTTACATATTTTAAAAAGAGCATGCTTGAAATCAGAAGGGATATAAAAAAGCAACTTATTGAACAGCAAGTCGTAGGTGAAGTTCAGAGTAAGATTTCCAAGGATATAACAATTACTCCTTTTGCTTTAAAAAAATATTACAATTCAATCCCTAAAGACAGCCTGCCTATTGTTCCTGCAAAATATCAACTCAGCATTATTCAGCTGGATCCTCCGGATAATGAAGAGAATAAAGCTGAGGCCCGCCAGAAGCTTCTTGATATAAGAGGTCAGATCCTTGCCGGTAAGAGTTTCAATGTAGAAGCTATTATGTACTCTGAAGATCCGGAAAGTGCAAAATTAGGTGGTGAAATCGGCTACAGGGTTCGTGGTGAGCTTGAAAAGCCTTATGCCGATGCTGCGTTCAGTCTGACAAAAAATACTGTTTCTAAAATTGTAGAATCAAAATACGGATTCCATATTATTCAACTCATTGATCGCAAAGGAGATATGGTTAATACACGTCATATTCTTATCAGACCGAAGGTTAAACCTGAACAGGCAGCAAAAGCAATGGCAAAACTCGACAGTCTGGCTAACCTGATACGAAAAGACAGTTTGAAATTTGAAACTGCAGCACTTCGTTACTCAACCCACAAAGACAGCAGGATAAACGGAGGCAAATTAGTGAATTCAAATCCTTCTTCGCGAGTCAATTGGTTTACACTTGAAGAGTTAACTCAGGAGATGTATGTCAAAATCAGGGATATGAAGGTTGGTGAGATATCTGATGCGTTCAGGACAACTGATGAAAATAACAATGAAGTTTTCAGAATAGTAAAACTCGATAATGTACTTCCGGCGCATACAGCAAATCTGAAAGACGATTATCAGAGCCTGTATGATAATGCACTTGTTAAGGAAAGGGCGGAAGTTTTTGATAAATGGGTAAAAAACAAGATTGGTGTCACTTATATAAAAATAAGCGATGAATTCAAATCATGTGACTTTTTAAAAGACGGATGGCTGAAATAAAAATCTTAAACAGACTGGTCAAAAATCCTTCGGTTAAGCATTTACTTTATGTGACGATCATTCTTCTTTTTGTTTCCGCAGCACAAAACCAGGATATACCAGGCACTCAAGCAAATAAGAAGAGAATTGAGCTTAAAAATGCTGATGTAGGTTATATAGTAAAAGACCCTCAGACGGGAAAGGATGTTCACCACCTTCTTGGAAATGTCAGATTACAGGATAATCAGATAAAAATGTGGTGCGACAGTGCACACTTTTTTCCGGATAAGAACCAGGTGATAGCATTCAGCAAAATACATATAGAACAGGGTGATACGCTTAATCTTTATGGTGATTACCTTTACTATGACGGGAAAACAGGTTTAGCTTTTGTGAAAACAAATGTTGAACTGATTGACAAAGAAACACATCTTTATACTGATTCTATACACTACGATGTTAACAGCAGAATTGCCAAATATACTGAAAGAGGCAAAATCACAAATGCTAAAAATACTCTTACAAGTATTATCGGCGTTTATTCTGCATCGGAAAACCTTTTCCATTTTAAGGATAGTGTAAAAATAGTGAACCCCGATTACGTAATGACCGCTGATACGATGGATTATAACACCATATCAGAAATTGCCTATTTCTATGGACCAACCGAATTAAAAGGCGACAGCATATATCTTTTTTGTGAGAGAGGTTGGTATGATACCAAAAATAAGATAACCTCAGTATGGAAGAAAGCCATGATAGACAATCGCAAACAAATCATTCATGGTGATTCATTGTATTTTAACGACAGTATCGGATATGGTGAATCATACAGAAATGTTATCATTGAGGACACTGTAAACAAAATAGCTGTTGAAGGCAACTACGCTTGGTTCTATAAACAACCTGAAAAATTTTTTGTAACTGACAGAGCAGTATTTATTCAGATATCAAAACAAGATTCTCTTTTTCTGCACGGAGATACCATTAAGTCAGCTATGGTGCTGGATACCCTTGGGAAGGGACACAGATTGATGAGAGCTTATTATGGTTGCCGTGTCTTCAGTAAAGATCTTCAGGCGAAATGCGATTCCCTTTCATATTCCTTTCAGGATTCGGTTATAAGACTTTACAGAGAACCGGTGCTATGGTCGGGAGAAGATCAACTTACGTCAGACTCAATGGCTGTTTTTACAAAGAACCGGCAGACTGACCGGTTGGAGCTTTATAATAATGCCTTCATCGCGCAACAGGTTGATACCGCAAGATTTGATCAGATAAAAGGACGATCGCTCACCGGTTATTTCAAAGACAATGAATTGTACAGAATAATTATCAAGGGAAATGGTGAAATTATATTTTACCTTATCGATGGTAATGCTGTTGCAGGTGTGGAGCAATCCAAGTGTGCCAACATTGAGATGAAATTTGACAAAGGAAAAGTTTCGGAGATCTATGAGTATGATAACCCCGAAGGCTTTATTGATCCGCCTTTACCTCTTAGCTCAAACAGACTTGAAGGATACAAATGGCTTGACAATCTGAGGCCCAAAAAAAAGAATGATATATTCAATAAATGAAAAAGAGGCTGATTTTTATAGGATCAGCCTCCTTTTTAGTATTCATCTTCATTAAAAAAGAAGTCGTCTTTACTGGGATAATCAGGCCAGATATCTTCGATACTTTCGTAAATATCGCCTTCATCCTCAATTTCCTGAAGGTTCTCAATAACTTCCATAGGGGCACCTGACCTAATGGCGAAATCAATCAGCTCATCCTTAGTGGCAGGCCATGGAGCATCCTCAAGTTTCGATGCTAATTCAAGTGTCCAGTACATATTTTCCTGATTAAGTTAAGCTTTAAACAAAGTTTGCAAATATATATATTATTTTATTTAAAAAACAATACTACATTTCAAGTTTTTTAACGATTCATAGAACCCACTTAATCTCTTCAATATCAAGCTCTAATGCTATTTTTCTTGAAAGAACAAATAAAAAATCGGAAAGCCGGTTGAGGAATTTATTCACAATTTCAGGTGATTGCTCGATATTGTTTAACCTTAAAACAGCTCTTTCCGCCCTTCGACATACACAGCGGGCTATATGACAATATGATACAAGTGGGTTTCCGCCGGGAAGAATAAAGTTATTCAATGGAGTCAGACTCTCCTCCATAATGTCAATTTCTTTTTCAATTACAGAAATGCAATCAGCATCGGGTAAGATTTCTTTGCTTTTTGGGTTTTGACTGTCATAGGCGAGTGCAGCAGCACATCTCATCAGCTGATTCTGTATGTAAACAAGCAGGTCCTTACGGATTCTGTTCTCCTTGTGATCGCGCAACAGTCCAATCCATGCAATAAGCTCATCTACAGAACCATAAGCTTCAACACGAATAGAATGTTTAGGTACTCTTCTGCCTCCCGACAATGAAGTTGTACCATCATCACCTGTAAGGGTATAGATCTTCATATTACAGTTAAAGGAAAAATTAGAAGCAAAATAATTTCAGATTGGAACTTTATAATTTCACATACTGTTCATTACGGTAATCCTGTGCAATCTCCCCATCGAACAGCCTGATTATCCTGGCTGCATGTTTGGCAATATCCTCTTCATGTGTAACAACAATCACTGTATTCCCTTTTTTATGAATAGCATCAAGAAGTCCCATGATATCAAGAGATGTTTTGCTGTCGAGGTTCCCTGTAGGCTCATCAGCAAGGATTATTGAGGGCTTATTTACAAGCGCCCTGGCTATAGCAACACGCTGGCGCTGTCCTCCGGAAAGTTCATTTGGCTTATGTGTCATCCTGTCTGCCAGACCTACCTGTTCAAGAGTTTCAACCGCCACCTTTTCTCTTTCCAATTTAGGCACTCCGGCATATATTAAAGGTAAGGTAACATTCTCAAGCGCAGAATATCTTGGAAGCAAATTAAAAGTTTGAAATATAAATCCAATCTCTTTATTTCTTATTTCAGCAAGGTAATCATCTTCCATTTTACTTACATCGGTACCATTGAGGATATAACTGCCACTGGTGGGGGTATCGAGGCAACCAAGCAGATTCATCAGTGTGGATTTCCCGGAACCGGAAGGGCCCATTATAGCAACGTACTCATTCTTTTCTATATCGATAGAAACGGATCTTAAAGCCCCCACAATCACTGATCCTACCTGGTAATTCTTAACAATGTTGTGAATCTCGATTACTTTATCCATAATGTTTAAAAATTTGAAATTCGAAATTAGACTAAATATATCAAATAATAAATTTAAATGCCCTAATTTTTGTTAATATCTGATTACATAGTTATTGTGATTAATTCCACCCCTGAAAAATAAGATTCCCATTCTGAAAAGATCGATAGTAACAGTAACCTTCGGATGAAGTTTTATTTCTTTCCACGCTTCCGCCATTTCTTTTGAATAATTTATATCATCAATAATAATTACAGTTCCATCACCGGAAAATTCAGCTATATGGTTGAAATATTTTATTACAGGTTCTTTCCTGTGGTTTCCATCAATAAATACCATTCCCGGTTTAATTCCACTGTCGGTTAAACGTGGCAGTATATCATCAAACGAACCATTGAGAATATTAATATTCTTAAGTCCGGCTTCAATTATATTATGTCGTGCAATTTCTGAGATTGATTGACAAGCGTCTATTGTACATATTGTTGTATCTGTGCATGAGGCGGCCATATACATAGCACTGATTCCTAAGGAGGTACCCAGTTCAATTATTAGCGGCTTTCCAAATTCGGCCGCCATATTTGATAATAAGATGCCGTATTTCATCGTCACCGGAGAGTGCTTTGCAATTTCAGCAACTTTTTGTATGTTCGTTTTCATCAATCCTGATCGTGCACCAAGATCATTCACCATGATGCTTCGTGTATCGGCGATCATTTTCTTTCTGACTTTTTCAACAGTGAGAGTAATTGAAGGATCAATTTTATTCCTGAAAATCCTTGACACAAGATCAAAAACAAACGGGCTGTGAATTCCATGGCCCTTTTTGTGACGCGATAACAGAATGTAATTCAGATATTTGAGTGTTCTGGAAAAAATCATTTCTATGCTGTATTTATAATTAGGACAGCTTTTCAAAAATACGTATTTTCGGATAATGAAATCCGGTAAGCTAAGAGATCGCAAAGATATATTTGCCCCCCTTCCTCCCTAAAGAGGTGCTAACCCTCGATTTTTAAGAATAATTGTCTTATTATGAGAGAATTAGTCCCCATTATGGAGGAAGGGATTGTCTAAGAAATCCTTTGCTAACCTTCGTGATAACATTTGTGTACTTTTGTGGTAATACATAATTCATTGAACCACAAAGGATCACAAAGTAAGGCACAAAGTAGCACAAAGGAGAAAGGTGATAATTAATGCCTTTTTCGGCACCCACCGCAGGCCACCTTATCAGTGCCTTTTGCGGTTAAAAAGAATCAATATCTTATGTTTTCCAAATGAATCAGCAGGAGTTTTTAGATACAGACATTACCTATCTGCAGGGAGTTGGCCCGAAAAGAGCGGAACTGCTTAATAAAGAATTAAGTATTTTTACTTTCCGCGATCTGCTTTACTACTTTCCATATAAATATATCGACAGAACCAGATTTTATAAAATTGCTGAACTTGACCCCGACCTTCCGTTTGTTCAGATAAGAGGTGTTATAAAAGGATATTCAACTGAAGGCCACGGTACCGGGAAACGATTAGTTGCTGATTTTCAGGATGAGACAGGAACCATTAAACTTATATGGTTTAAAGGAGGAAAATGGATTACCGGAAGTTTTAGTCCTGGTGTTGAATTTATAGTATTCGGGAAACCGGGTGTTTTTAATGGGATGATTAATATTATACATCCTGAAATTGAAGCAGCCGGTAAGATGGCAGAAAGGATTAATTCAGCACTGCAGGCCCAGTACAGTACTACCGAGAAGCTTAAGAATCAATTTTTAACGTCAAAGACAATAAGCAAACTGATTGGCAATTTGCTAAAACAGTTGAAGACCCGGTTGCCTGAGACATTACCCGCATATATTACTTCGCTGTATAAATTGATGGAGCTTCATGAAGCACTTCATAAGATACATTTTCCTTCTACACCAGACGAACTTGAAAAGGCCAGGCACCGGTTGAAATTTGAAGAGTTGTTCTATATTCAGCTTAATCTTCTGAGGTACAAAACAAACCGAAGTATAAAATTCAAGGGTTTTGTTTTTTCAAGTGTAGGCGATAATTTCAATAATTTCTATTATAACAATTTACCTTTTACGCTGACAGAAGCTCAGAAAAGAGTTATGAAGGAGATACGGAAAGATCTGGGCTCCGGAAAACAAATGAACCGGTTGCTCCAGGGAGACGTTGGCAGCGGGAAGACACTTGTGGCACTGATGAGTATGCTTATTGCTCTTGACAACGGATACCAGGCATGCATCATGGCTCCTACTGAAATCCTCGCAAACCAGCATTTTCAGACTATATCAAAATTACTCGAGGGAATTGATATCAAAATACGTCTGCTAACAGGTTCGTCAAAAAAGACTTCACGTAAATCAATTGCTGAATCCCTCCTCGACAGATCACTCAATATCCTTATTGGAACTCATGCTCTGCTTGAAGAAAATGTTCAGTTTGCAAATCTGGGACTTGTGATTATCGATGAACAACACAGGTTTGGAGTTGAACAAAGGTCAAAACTCTGGCAGAAGAACCTTAATCCTCCCCATATTCTTGTTATGACGGCCACTCCTATTCCAAGAACTCTTGCAATGACTCTTTATGGGGACCTCGATGTTTCGGTAATTGATGAACTGCCTCCGGGCAGAGTTCCTATAAAAACAATGCATTTTACTGATTCGGAAAGAAATAAAGTTTTTGGATTCATCAGGAACCAGATAGAGAATCACCGCCAGATCTATATAGTCTATCCTCTGATAAAAGAATCAGAAACAATGGATTATAAGGACCTTGAAGACGGTTGGGATACTATTTCAAGAGTATTTCCGGCACCAAAATATTGTCTTAGCATTGTTCATGGAAAGATGACTCCGGCAAATAAAGAAATGTCGATGAAGCTGTTCAAGGATGGAGTAGCACAAATACTTATCGCTACTACTGTTATTGAGGTAGGTGTTGATATTCCTAATGCCACGGTAATGGTAATTGAGAGCGCCGAACGATTCGGTCTTTCACAGCTGCATCAGCTCAGAGGACGTGTTGGCAGAGGTGCGGATCAGTCGTATTGTATTCTAATGACATCCGATAAACTTTCCAGAGAGGCAGCAAAGAGAATTGAAGTGATGATCAGTACAAATGATGGTTTTGAGATCGCAGAGACAGATCTTCAGCTTAGAGGTCCCGGCGATATTGAAGGAACGCTCCAGAGCGGGATCCCTTTTGATCTGAAGATAGCTGATCTGGGCAAAGACGGACAATTGATTGAATATGTGAGACATATTGCAGAGGATATACTGAATCATGATCCTCTTCTTGAAAATAATGAGAACAAGGTATTCCGATCGGAATTAAAAAGGCTGTTCAGCCAGAGACAATCATGGAGTTATATCAGCTAGGATCTTTTATTTATAATCAGAATAAATAATTAAATGGTTCTAAAAAATGACAAAAAGCATCCTTCAATTGTCCCTTAATCTTAATTTTGCGAATTACATTTTTTCAGAATAGTTCATGGCCAATTCAGATAGTTCAGGAATTATTAATCATGATGGAATAGTCTTACGGAAGGATTATAATACTGTTTCTGTAAGTATAATATCCTCGTCTGCATGTTCAGGCTGTCATGCCGAAGCTGGATGCATTATGTCAGGAAAAGAGGAAAAAATTATAGATGTACAAGGCAGATATGATGTAAAACCCGGCGATAAAGTTACCATCCTGATGAAACAGTCAATGGGCTATGCTGCCCTCTTTCTGGGTTATATTTTACCTGGCATAGCTGTTATAGCAGTACTGATAATCATGAATTCCCTGAAAGCACCTGAATTGATCTCCGGTTTGATTTCGCTTACAATTCTTATACCATATTATTCAATACTCTATTTTTTTAGAGAAAGAATAGGTAAAAAATTTACGTTTACTTTAAAAGTTTAGTTAATGGATCACATAATTCTGATAACAATTATAAGCCTGAGTCTTCTTGCACTTGTCTCAGCTGTAATTCTCTACTTTATTGCTCAGAGATTTAAAGTATACGAAGATCCAAGGATTGACGAAGTACAGGCAGTTCTTCCAGCAGCAAATTGCGGTGGTTGTGGATATGCAGGTTGCCGCAGCCTGGCAGAGGCCCTTGTGAATGCAGAAACTTTTGATGGCCTTTACTGTCCGGTTGGCGGCGCTGAGGTTATGGCAGGTGCAGCAAAAATACTCGGGAAAGAGGCTCCTGTGGTCGATCCCCAGGTTGCAGTTCTTCTTTGCAACGGAACACCTGAAAACAGGCCCCGCACTTCAAATTATACAGGGGCATCTGATTGCAGAATTTCAAACAGCCTTTATATAGGAGAATCTGATTGCAGCTATGGCTGTCTTGGTTTTGGTGACTGTGTAAAAGCCTGTACTTTCGGAGCAATGACTATAGATCCATTAACAGGTCTTCCTGTAATTATTGATGACAATTGTGTCGCTTGCGGTGCCTGTGTAAAAGCATGTCCAAGAAATATCATCGAACTACGTAAAAAAGCAAAAAAAGAGAGAAAAATTTATGTTGCATGCTCAAACTGCGACAAGGGCGGTCCTGCCAGAAGAGCCTGCAAAGTGGCCTGTATAGCATGCAGCAAATGTGTTAAGGTGTGTGAATTCGGTGCCATAACCATAGAGAATAACCTTGCTTATATTGATGCAAAAAAATGTACTTTCTGCAGGAAATGCGTAACAGAATGTCCTACAAATTCAATTATAGAACTGAACTTTGCACCCAGAAAACCAAAGGTTGAAGTTCAGACAGAGACTGTTAACTGAAAATTAAATTATAAAAAATAAAAGATTAAAATAGTGTTGAAAACATTTCCCATTGGAGGTATTCATCCACCCGAACATAAGCTTACTGCAAATCAGCCAATTTCTTATCTTCCTGTTCCTGCAAGTGTCACAATTCCTGTGTCACAGCACTTAGGTGCTCCTGCGACAGTAATTGTAGCCAAGGGAGATTATGTAAGGACAGGACAGGTAATAGCAACGAGTAAAGGTTTTGTGTCAGCAAATATTCATTCTTCAGTATCCGGAAAAGTGAGTAAAATTGATACTATAATTGATTCATCAGGATATAAGCAGACAGCTGTTTATATTGATGTTGAAGGTGATGAATGGATCGAATCAATTAACAAAAGCAGTGAAATCTTAACTGAAATAAAGCTCTCTCCGGAAGAGATCACTAAAAGATGTCTCGAAACAGGTATAGTAGGTCTGGGAGGTGCAACATTTCCTACATATATAAAACTGACTATTCCTGCGGGAAAGAAATGTAACCTGCTCATTATAAACGGAGTTGAGTGTGAACCTTACCTTACTTCCGATCATCGCCTTATGCTGGAGAAAGGTGAAGAGATTCTTATCGGTGTGTCAATACTTATGAAAGCTCTTAAAGTTGAAAGAGCAATGATCGGTATTGAAGAAAATAAGCCTGATGCAATAGATCACCTTACGAAACTCGCGTCCTCCTTTAAAGGAATAACTGTTCACGCATTAAAAGTTAAATATCCTCAGGGCGCTGAAAAGCAGTTAATCAAAGCATTGATCAACAGAGAAGTGCCGTCGGGTCATCTTCCCCTGGATGTTGGTGCTGTCGTTCAGAATGTGGGTACTGCATTTGCAGTTTATGAGGCTGTCCAGAAGAATAAACCGCTTTTTGAAAGAGTAGTTACAATAACCGGGAACGGACTGGCAAAACCTGGTAATTTTGTTGTGCGTATAGGAACACCTGTCAGTGATCTTATTGAAGCAGCCGGTGGCATGCCTGGTGATACTGGCAAGATTATTAGTGGCGGACCTATGATGGGAAAAGCGCTCCGAAATGCAGATGTACCTGTTGTAAAAGGAATGTCAGGTTTAGTTGTTATGCCACTTGAAGAGTCAGAAAGGCTTGAGGTACAACCATGCATCAGATGCGCAAAATGCTGTACTGTATGTCCTCTTAACCTTGAACCTTACCTTTTGATGAAGCTTGCAGAAAAAGGTCTGTTCGAAAAAGCCGAAGAAGAGAGGATAACCGATTGCATGGAATGCGGTTCGTGTAGTTATTGTTGTCCCTCTGACAGACCATTGCTTGACTATATCCGGCTTGGAAAATCAACAGTAATAAAGATGGCCCGGGAAAGAAATACAAAATAACCAGTTACAAAATCAGACTAATGAGTAATCTTCTTAATATATCTCCTTCCCCACACATACACGGTGAGGAAACAACCAGGAAACTGATGCTGGGAGTAGTTTTGGCGCTTATGCCGGCATTGCTAACATCGGTAATTTATTTTGGAGCAGGTGCATTGATAGTAGTTGCCACATCAGTCAGTTCCTGCATTCTCTTCGAATATCTGCTTCAAAGGTTCGTGCTTAAAAAGCCGATATCAATAACCGACGGTTCAGCCCTTGTTACAGGTTTGCTTCTTGCTTTCAATCTACCTTCAAATCTACCTGTATTTATCATTGTTATTGGAAGTTTTGTAGCGATAGCAGTAGCAAAAATGACCTTCGGGGGATTAGGAAATAATCCGTTTAACCCGGCTCTGGTAGGACGTGTTTTCATACTTATATCATTCCCTGTCCAGATGACTAACTGGCCTGTTCCCGCAGGAATCAAAACGGGATATGCAGATGCTATAACCGGAGCAACTCCGCTGGCCATAATAAAAGAGGGCTTAAAAAACGGAGAATCAATTTCACAATTGATGCACAAAGTGCCAACAACAGTTCAGATGTTTCTCGGGAAAATGGGAGGTTCAATGGGTGAAGTAGCCGCTCTGGCTCTGCTCATCGGGTTTGTTTATATGCTTTACAGGAAAATAATTACCTGGCATATTCCGGTTTCAATTATTGGAACAGTTGCAATATTTACAACAATTTTATGGCTCCGGCATCCTGAGTCAAATGCGAGTCCTGTTTTTCACTTGCTTACAGGAGGTGTGATGCTGGGTGCAATTTTTATGGCAACTGATTATGTTACTTCCCCAATGAATCCTAAAGCGATGATAATTTACGGCTGCTGTATAGGTATACTAACTGTTGTAATCAGGGTATGGGGAGCATATCCTGAAGGTGTCTCTTTTGCAATATTAATCATGAATGCTTTTGTACCACTTATGAATGCTTATATTAAACCTAAAAGATTTGGGGAGGAGGTAAAATATGGCTAAAGCTGAATCAACCTTTAAGAATATGGTTATGTCTCTGACGTTTATTTCGTTAGGTGCATCAGCATGTCTTGGTTTTGTTTATAAAATGACCAAAGAGCCAATAGGTCTTTCTGCTCTTAATAAAAAACTTACAGCAATAAGAGAAGTAGTCCCTGAATTTGACAATAATCCAAATGAAGAGATGTACAGGCTGCCAACGGGCGAAGGCGATAGTCTTGACGTCTATCCTGCTAAAAAGAATAATCAGATAGTAGGTTACGCAATAAGTACTTATTCGAAGAAAGGCTTCAGTGGTACCATAAACCTTGTAGCTGGATTTAAGCCTGATGGGACAATATATAATATTTCTGTTTTACAGCAGAAAGAGACACCAGGCCTCGGAGCAAAAATGACAGGAGCAGCTTTCAAAAATCAGTTCAACAATAAAAACCCGGGTGAGTTTATTATGAAAGTAAAGAAAGATGGTGGCCCCGTAGATGCTATTACAGCAGCAACTATCAGTTCCAGGGCTTTTTGCGATGCTGTTCAGAGGGCATATATTACCTTAAAGAAAGGAGGTCTGAAATGAATCAGATGCAAAATTTTACCAAGGGTTTCTTCAGAGAAAATCCTATTCTTGTACTTGTACTTGGGACCTGTCCTACCCTGGCCACGACTTCTTCCTCGATAAATGGCATGGGGATGGGCATTGCAACTACATTTGTTCTGATAGGATCAAATGTTGTGATTTCCCTTCTCTCAGACGTTATTCCTGATAAAGTCAGGATACCGGCATTTGTGGTTATAATAGCATCATTTGTAACTGTTGTTGATCTTCTTATGCAGGCTTATGTGCCAGCTCTTTATGAGACTCTGGGTATCTTTATTCCCCTTATAGTCGTTAACTGTATAGTCCTTGGTCGAGCTGAAGCCTATGCATGCAAAAATTCTGTATTCTCCTCATTTATTGACGGATTGGGAATGGGACTCGGATTTACTATGGCTCTGGGTATTCTGGGTGCTTTCCGTGAAATTTTAGGAAGCGGAACCTTATTCGGGTATAAATTTATCAAGGGAGATGGTATACTTGTTTTCATACTGGCTCCCGGCGCCTTTATGGCCCTGGGATATCTTATTGCACTTATTAACCGGATAAGAAGAACCTAAAAACGAATTGAAATGGAATACCTATTAATAATAATATCTGCTGTATTAATAAATAATGTAGTTCTTGCTCAAACTCTTGGGATATGTCCATTTCTCGGAGTATCCAACAGAGTTCAGACTGCACTCGGAATGGCTGGGGCGGTCACTTTCGTTATTGTGCTCTCTACAATGGTCACATATCTGATTCAGGTTTATGTTCTTGATAAACTTGGACTGGCTTTTATGCAGACTATTATATTCATCCTTGTAATTGCTGCACTTGTTCAGATGGTTGAGATAATTCTGAAAAAAATCAGTCAGCCACTTTACCAGGCGCTTGGAATATATCTTCCTCTGATAACAACAAACTGTGCAGTTCTGGGAGTCGCCATACTCGTTATAAAGAAAAATTATAATCTTTTTGAAGGAGTTATATACGGTGCTGCCACCGCCATTGGTTTCGGACTTGCACTAATTATTTTAGCAGGTATCAGGGAACAATTGGAACTTGCCGATATTCCAAAAGGAATGAAAGGTGTTCCGTTATCGCTTGTAATAGCAGGTATACTTGCACTTGCATTTATGGGTTTTTCGGGCATTGTAAAGTAGTACATCATGGACAACTTCCATGTATAAGGATTTAAAATCAGAAAATAATTAAAACCCGAAAAATTATTCGTTAATTGTGATATATTTCCATATCCGGAGAGATATGACACAAACTGACTATTACGAAATATTGGGGTTACCTGATAACTCATCTGTTGAAGAAATAAAAAAAGCCTATCGGAAAAAAGCGCGTCTTTATCATCCCGATATCAATCCGGCCCCTGATGCCAAGGACCTTTTTATAAGTGTAACTGAAGCATACGAATTTTTAATAGCCAATCACGATAAGTTAAAAACCGACGAGCAGGCTTATCAACAGGCCATGGAAGACTGGAGAAAATACAGGCAGGACAGATCGCGTAAACGGGCCACTGCTTATGCTGCATCCTCATATGGTACCTTTAAAAACACAAAATTTTATAAAACAACGAGGATATTTGACGGGACTGCTATAATCTTCAGTTTTATCGTCTCTATCATGGTTCTTGTCTATACAATTTATGGTTATTTTTACCGGCTGAAACATCCTCTTCCAGGTTTTGATAAACCATCTGTTTTTGCATTTATTATGCTTCTTAGCCTTGGAATGGTATTTTTTGTAATTTCATTAATATATCTCATAGCCTACAGGGAAACCTCGGGAAAACAAAAGAATAAGTCTTAGTTAAATGGCATGATTTTTGAATATTTTCACGTGATAACCAGAATTTATCTTTATCAGAAAATATCTGAATAATGTACCTGATCCCAAAAATCTAAGAATTATGAAAAAGTCAGCTTTCAGAACTTTAATTTTATTCTTATTGTCAATTCCATTATTTTTTATCTCGTGCAAAAAAGAGTCTGGTGAAGTATACCCTGTCGATCCGGTGCAGATTGACCTTACAAGTGATCAGGCAGCACTTCTGGGCTCAGAAAACTCATTCGCATTTGATATCTTTAAGAAAGTCATCGAAAATGCTGATGAATCTGAGAACATTATAATCTCTCCCTTAAGTATATCGAGTGCCCTTTCGATGACCTTAAACGGGGCCAATGGAGCCACACGCGATTCAATGCTAAAAGCCCTAAGAATGAATGGATTAACTCCTGATATTATTAATATTTCGTACAAAAATCTTACTGAAGCCCTTCTTAATGTTGATAAACGCGTTTTAATCTCAATTGCAAACTCTGTCTGGAGTGAGAAAAATTTTGTTGTAAAGAAACCCTTTACCAATATTCTCACAGAATATTATAATGCAGAATCCAGGTCATTTGATATTACCGATCCACAGGTTCCATCGCTGATTAACAACTGGATTGATATCAAGACAAACGGATTAATAAAAAATATGGTTGACAAACTCGATCCAAACACAGTAATGCTGTTAATAAATGCGATCTATTTTAAAGGACAGTGGAAATCACAGTTCGACGCAGCTAAGACTGTTCAGGGATCATTTTATAATCCCGGGGGGCAAGCGGAACAGGTTCCTATGATGAAACAGACTTCCGACTACAAAATCTATAAAGGCGAAGGATTTACCCTGGCTGAACTACCTTATGGACAGGGAAATTTTGTGATGGATGTGATCCTGCCCGACGATAACAATGGAATTAATAATCTGATTTCTCAATTAAATGACAATACTCTGAACGGATGGTTCAATAAGATGATTTCCAGAAAAGCAGATCTTTCATTTCCACGTTTTAAATATGGATATAAAAAGGAACTTTCTGATATTTTAACTGAAATGGGAATGGGAATAACTTTTGAAAATAATGCGGATTTCTCTAATATATCTGATCTCCAACTTTATATCAGCTTAGTACTCCACCAGGCATTTATTGAAACGAATGAAGAAGGTACTGAAGCTGCTGCTGCTACAATAGTTGGTATCTCAACTACTGCAGTAATAGAGCCGTTAATTCTTAATATTGACCATTCATTCCTCTACATTATCAGAGAGACCACAACAAATTCGGTGCTTTTTATGGGCAGAGTAGTTGATCCTCTTGCTGAATGAGAATATTTTACTGCCAATGAATACCGGTTCCTTGCACTTACATAAAGCACTGACATATGTAAAAATTAACTGCTTTGATTCTTTATTGGTCAGGATGAACCTGATTCATTAACCTGTTATCCTGATCAGGTTTTTCAGAGGGATCAATTGATCTTGATAAAATTGATCTTTACATCAAGTATTGAGGCGAAGTACTCTCCCCGCTCAAGGATGTCTTCGTCACCATCTTCATAATACCAGTTGAATATGAATTTCTTATGTTTCAGAGTTACATAAGTGATTTTCTGTAAAATATGGATAAAAACTTTAGCGCTGGCACTATTAAAATATTCCAGGTTCATATCCACACTTGTAATTTCTGCCGGAACTGTAATATATTCGCTTATCCAATCTTCGATCGGTTCAAAAAAATCTGTAACATTCTCGTGTATTGACCTGCCTTTAATACGTATTATCCCCTCAGGATTTAATATTATCTCGGGTGTATTCTTGGTCGGCGAAATCCTCAACTCCTCCATCAATTATAATTTGTTCCGAAATTACGAATTTTATCACAAAAATCACATTCATTAATTGAAACTATCAAAAAATGGATCATCAAAGTTGAAAACTGTTATATCTCTCTTCTTCTGTTCAATCTGGTGTATCATATTTACAATATAAGTATTTACAGGCACCGGTACTCCGGTGATAAGAGCATTCGTTACAATATATCCGTTTAAATAATCAATTTCTGTTAATTTGTCTCGTTCAAGTGACTGGAGGCTTGAAGATTTAAGTTTTCTATACTTAAATCCAATAACAAGTAAAAGGAGGTGACGATGTAAATCATAATATATACCTTTCCCCATCAGAAATTTTTTAAAATCAAGTCTGTCTCCAAATACTTCAATATTAATCTTCATGCTGTCAGCTACTCTAACTGCCTCCCTTACAATTTCAATAAATATTTTACGCACTTTCCCAACGAGTAACATCTTTCCCAGATAAAGTCCGCAAACAGCACCTAACGAAGTAATACAGGAATTGATAATAAGTTTTGCCCAGAGATGGCCCAGAATATTATCTGTTGTCTTTACAGGTACCACAGAAGAGAGAATTTCTGCTATACAAAAAAGAAAATCATCTGACACTCTGTCCATATATCCGAGAATAAAATCTCCCTTTGAAGTCATTACAAGCTTTCCCCTTGTCTCCATCGTGGCTCCAAAACCAGTAACGCATCCTATTACTCTTCCTTTTCCTGCGACTGACGCCAGCTTATCTTCGCAAATTCCGTTTTGCAGCGATATGATAAACCCTTCCTTATTTAGTAAGGAAACAACCGGGGCTATTACTTCCATCATATCCGTTGCCTTAGTTGCAAGAAGTATTATGTCTTTCTTCTCTTTAACCTGTTCAATTGAACCATAAGCAGGAATTTTCACAGTGAATTCACCGCATGCACCTTTTATATCAATGCCTTTCTCAGAAATATACGATGCGTAATCATCATATTTACAAACTATTTCCACATCCGTACCGTTTTTTTTCAGTAACGCGGCAGTAATCCCGCCTATTGCACCTGCTCCAACCACAAGAAATTTTAAACCGGATTGTTCCATTTTAAAAAGATAAGACAATTCATTAATATCTTGCCAGCGGCGCTATATCATGGCCTGCAAATTGGCCGCGCTGGTACTTATAGTAAGCGGTAATTCCAATCATTGCAGCATTATCTGTTGTAAGGCTGAATGCGGGAATAAAGAGGTTCCATTTTCTTTTTTCAGCTTCTGTCTTCATCTCATTTCTTAATCCTGAATTTGCTGAAACACCTCCTGCAATTCCTATTTCCTTTATGCCAGTTTGAAGTGAAGCTGTTATTACTTTTGAAATCAGAATGCTGATAATAGTATGCTGAAGTGAGGCACACAAATCTGCTTTATTATGTTCTATGAAATCGGGATCCTCTTTCAGACTGTCACGGAGAAAATAGAGAAAGCTTGTCTTTAATCCGCTAAAACTAAAATCAAGACCCTTAACATGAGGTTTTGCAAACCTGAATGCATTTTTATTTCCTGTTCCTGCGAGTTTATCAATGAGTGGACCTGCAGGATAAGTAAACCCCATTACTTTTCCACACTTATCAAAAGCCTCACCTGCAGCATCATCAATTGTGTTGCCAATGACCTCCATTTCCAGATGACTTTTCATAATAATTATCCGTGTATGACCTCCTGATACAAGAAGACATAAAAAGGGGAAAGAGGGTAATCGGTTGTTTTTATCTTTTTCCAGTATAAAGTGAGCCATGACGTGAGCCTGAAGATGGTTAACTTCTATTAATGGAATATTTTGAGCAAGAGCAAATCCTTTGGCAAATGAGGTTCCAACAAGCAGGGAACCAAGTAAACCGGGTCCTCTTGTAAAAGCAACAGCATCAATGTCTTCAGCTTTGACATCTGCTTTTATCATAGCCTGATGTGTAACTGGCACAATATTGGCCTGATGAGCTCTTGATGCCAGCTCGGGTACAACACCTCCATAAGCCATATGAATATCCTGGTTAGCAATAAGATTGGATAATACATAACCGTCCCTGATGATCGCCACTGAGGTATCATCGCAGGAGGACTCTATTGCTAATATCGTAACTGCCATAAAAAATTATTTTTTGCCCATACCAACCTGTAAAGATCTCAAAAAATCAACTGCAAAAACAGGTTCATTAAAAAACCCGGGGAAAATAAATTGTGCAAATTCAAAAATTATTTTATTGATTCAATTATTCTGATGTACGGAATGCAGTAAAGTTATAACCGGCCGTGACTGATCGCTGCTTTTATCAATTTCCGTGATTTCAATTTCCTTTTTATTATACCCCTTTACCTGGCAATACTGATGAATGCGCTTGTAGGCCAATGATTTATGAACTGAGGGATCCGAGAAAATGTGAACAATATCCGTATTATAAAAAACCGTGAAAGAAACCCATCCAAACCAGGTTTTTACCTTTGTATCGTAAATAGGAGTATCCCCGTTATAATACCGTAATATTCTAAACCTTTGTTTCTTCATTACATGTCCGGGCCCTTATTATTAATGATAAATCATTATTATAAAAAAGTGATTCCCTGAGTGAATTAACAGATTTTTATATAATGTTAAAATGCAGTAAAAGAAAACTATGCCTTCTTATTAAAAATAGAAAGTATATTAAATATTTGCAAAAATAATAAATGAACATGTAACTTTGTTACACAAACAGACTAAAACATGACGGATGGAAGCAGAAAACAGGTTAATCAGAATTTATGCAGGAACAAAGATATTTGTAATTTCACTTAAAAATAAGCCTGGGGAAAAAGGAATATCTGCAACTATTCAAAATGATTCCATTAATAGTTTTTTGAGAGGGGTTCCATTTGCTCACGAACTGCATATTCAACAATCTGATTTTAAATATACGAGTCATTAAATAATGAATTTATCAGCGCGAAAAAACCATCCTTTTAACCTGATTAATAATTTCTGCAGGTATTCTGAGTTTCACTATCTTTAAACCATCAAATTCTGAAAAATAATAATTTGAAATTTTAAGCTATTCTGCATTTATATGCTCAAAAAGATTAAGGCATCGATTAAGTATTTTATAATATTCTTCGGCGTTATTTTAATGCTTCCGACGGTCCTTTATCTGATCTTAAAGGCGCCCAGTGTTCAGACATTCATGGTAAAAAGAATAACAGATCATTTCTCAGAAGAACTCAAATCTACAATTTCTATTGGTACCATTGAGTACAAATTCTTTAACAAGCTGTCTGTGAACGACATAATAATTAAAGATAAAAATAATGATACCCTGCTGTATTCAAAAAGACTTATCGTAGGTATCAGAAGAATGGATTTGAGACACAGCTCCTTCAGACTGGGCAAAGTAAGTCTGATTAAACCCGTTATTGCTCTAATAACTGATTCCACCGGGATGATGAACCTGACCTGGTATCTTGATCTCTTAAAGAATCCGGCTGACACTCTGAAAAAAGGGAAAAGCCATTTCTCTGTTGATCAGATTAATATCAGGGATGCCAGGTTTGCGCTTATAAACAGAACCGGAGTCAGGGGAAAAACCAGGATAGACTTCAGTAATCTTAATCTTTCAGCCTTGAACGGGACAATTGAGGACCTTAGAAGCCTGAACGATACTATTGCTTTTAACATCTATAATCTGGCATTTAAAGAATCATCAGGTTTCACTTTAAAAAAGATGAACAGCTCTGTAATAATGGCCAGACAAAACATACATCTGAATTCCACTTTTATCAGTTGTGACAGTAGTATTCTTAATATTAACAGATTCGATATGATTGCTGACTCAGCAAGCTCATTTAAAAATTTTACCGAAAAGGTAAAACTCAATATCCAGCTCGATAAATCACTAATAAATACTGAAGAACTCAAATATTTTATGCCTTTTGCAGACAGTGTAAATGAAAGCGTTTGGGTATCAGGAAAGATAATGGGTACCATATCTGAGTTAAGAGGTCGGAATATTAAGCTTTCATACAGGAACTATACATCGCTCGATTGTGATTTTGATTTTTCGGGTTTGCCGAAGATAGAAAACACCTTTCTGTATATCGGCGTCAACAACCTCAGAACCAACGTAAAGGATTTGGAACAGATCGATATACCCGGTAAAGGATATTTAGTACTACCCGACGCTGTAAAAAAACTTGGAAATATTTCCTTCAACGGAAGCTTTTCAGGATTTACCACGGATTTTGTTACATATGGTGAGATAAGGACAAGTCTGGGAAATATCAGAACGGATATTTCACTCAGACCAGGAGAATCTAAAAAATATACGGTAAAAGGACTTATTAAAGGTACCGATTTAAATATAGGAGAACTGACAGGCAAATCTGAATTTTTAGGTAATATGAGTATGCAGACAAATATTGACGGATATGCATATGCAATAAATAAATTTTCAGGGAACATCACAGGTAAAATCGATAGTATTGAGATAAACAAATATATATACCGGAATATAACTCTAAATGGATCATTTACTCAAAAGACCTGGGATGGCAGCATAAATATCGTTGACAAAAATATTAAACTTGACCTTCTGGGATTGTTGAATTTTAAAAATGAGCTGCCGGAATTTGATTTTACCCTTAATATTGCCAATGCTAAACTATACAAATTGAATTTCGATAAACTCGATACTTCATCTACAGTTAATATGCTTCTTACATCAAATTTTAAAGGAAATAGTATTGATAATCTTGATGGAGAAATAAAGCTTCTTAATTCAAATTTCGTAAAATATAATAATACTCTGGAGCTCTATGACTTTTCAATAAAAACGCATAAGGAAGAAAATAAACCGGTACTGAGTCTAAGGACTGATTTTGTCGATGCTGACATTAAAGGATATTATAATTTTGCCGGTTTGGGAAGTCTCGTAAAATCCAAGCTTGACTCGCTTATGCCTTCGCAGTTTCATTTCATTGATAAAAAGAACGATTTCAAAAAAAACATGTTCACTTTTGATATTAATTTTAAAAATACGGATAAGATCAATAAATTTTTCCGCACAGGACTTTTATTAGCTGACAGGAGCTTTATAAAAGGCTCTGTTTTTGCCGACAGTATTATAGAGATAGAGGGAAAGGCGGATTTACTTACATTAAAAAATAATGTTTTCAGGAATTTTTCATTTGATGCATCCGTTTCAGGTTCTGAATTATCCCTTGGACTTAATAGTGCTTCCTTAAGTCTGCTTGGACAATCTGAATTTAAAAATTTGTCAGTCGGACTCAATACGAAACCCGATAACTTCACATTTAAGGTTAAATGGGATAATAAAGATACGATCCTGAACCAGGGCAGTTTCACTGCAAGCGGAACAGTTGTGAATAATGCCAATGGAAATCATAATGCCATTCTGAAAATAGATATAGATTCCTCCCATATTTATTCAGACAATTACCTTTGGAAATTAAATTCTTCCTCGATTTTAATTGATTCAAATTCAATACATATTAATAAGCTCTACGCCTCAAACAAGGAACGCTCTTATCAGGTTGACGGTTCCGTTTCAGCAAATCCGGCAGATACATTAAAAGTCAAATTTAAAGGAATTGATCTTGAACCTCTTAACATTCTTATAAACCGGAAACGCAATAATGACCCAAATATGATCGCTATAGATTTCAAGGGTCATATTAACGGCAAAATACTTCTTACGAATGTTTATAAAAACTTATTACTTGTAGGAAACATTAAAGTGGAAGATTTATCTGTTCTTGACACCAAGCTTGGAAATCTTACAATCAACTCAACTCTCGACAATGTTAAAAAGGTTGTAAACATTGAAGCCAGCGATGACCTTAATTCTGTGAATATGCTCGATATTAAAGGAACCTATGATCCTGAAACAAAAAAAATCGATCTGAGTGCAAATGCCAAAAAATTACCAATTGTTTTTCTTAATCCTCTGCTCAGATCATTTGCTTCTGAAATATCCGGTTCTGCAACAGGAAAATTAAAATTATCAGGGGCTGTTGACGATCTTTTTCTTACAGGAGCTGCTATGGTTAAGAATGCATCTCTGAAGATCAATTATCTTCAGACTAAATACTCAATGAATGATTCCATAAGATTTGATAAGGAAGGGATTAAATTCAAGGATGTTAAGATAACAGATGTGAAAGGCAATGCTGCAACTATCACAGGAGCTGTTTATCATAAAGATTTTCGTGATTACTCAGCTGATATAATTATTAAAATAATTTCTAACAATTTCCAGGTTTTAAATACACAACCAAAGGACAACCAACTATTTTATGGAACTGCATATGGTTCGGGATCTGTAAAAATAAATAGTGATCAGAATTCATTATCCATTGATGTAGTAGCAACAACCGGTAAAAACACAAAACTTTCAATACCTATCAGCAAAGGGCTGTCAATCTCTGAATATTCGTTCATCACCTTTGAGGATTCAAGCAATAATAAAAAATCAAACCAGAGTAATGCAAACTCCACTACTGCTTCACAGTCAAAACAGCTGGGCATAGACCTTAATATGAATCTTGAAGTTACACCTGATGCAGAAGTGCAGATTATTTTCGATTCAAAACTTGGCGATGTTATGAAAGGACATGGTTCAAGTAAAAATCTTAATATTACACTTAATAAGAATGGCGATTTTGGTATATCCGGCGATTATATAATTGAAGATGGCGAATACACCTTTACCTTCGGAACTATTTTCAACAAACCTTTCAGTGTCGAGAATGGAGGTAAAATAATGTTCAATGGAAATCTGAAGGATGCTCAAATTGAATTGATGGCCAGGTATTTAAACCTTAAAGCTTCTCTTTATCCGGCAATTATCCAGGATGAAAAGTATAATGAAAGAATACGTGTTGAACCCCAGTTAAGCTTATCAGGCAAACTTTTCAATCCAATTGTAGGATTCGATATTTACCTTCCGGATGCTGATGAACAGACCAGATCATACCTTCATAATTATATCTCAACCGAAGAAGAAATGACACGACAGGTTGTAGCTCTTCTGCTGATGAACAGTTTTATATCAACGGGTTCCGGAACGTCCGCATCATCTACAACAACGAGCGGTACTTCAGCAATGGCGGCCACAACTTTTGAAATGGTCTCCAGCCAGATAAGCAACTGGCTGTCGCAGATTAGTAAAGATATTGATATCGGACTCAATATAAGACCCGGATCAAACGCAATAAGCCCACAGGAAGCACAGCTTGCCTTGTCGACCCAGCTTCTTAATAATAAAATAGTATTAAACGGTAACTTTGATGTCAGGGGAACCGGAACTACAACGTCAACCCCCAGTCCAAACGCCAATACAAATCAGTTAACAGGTGACTTTGATGCAGAAATAAAACTGACACAGAAACTGCAGTTTAAAGTTTTCAACCGTTTTAATGATACATATTCCGCCAGTGGACTGAGTCCATATACACAGGGAGTCGGGATCTTTTATCACCAGGATTTTAACCGTTTTTCTGATTTATTCCGAAAAAAAAACAAATCGGTGATGAAGAAAGAAGATGAAACAAAAATTAAGAAGAAATAGTCTGCAATAATACCCTCCTTCATGTGTCTGTTAGTTGATAATTTTCTAATCATTGTTACTAACCATACATAATAGAAATGGATATCATCACGTTTATTTATACCTTCGCCGTAGATTAGATGTTTTGGCAACTTGTGTAAATTTTTAATTTTATCAACTTCTGATTCAAGAAAAAACAAATAATAATTGCAAAACAGAATAAATATTGAGATGAGAAATGCTTCTTCAGGAAGAAACAAGGGTGTAATAGGCACTGTTTTAGTACATTTAATGTTGTTTGGCATGCTTATCCTGGTGGGTTTTTCTTCACCACCACTTCCGGAAACTGAAGAGGAAGGAATTCTTGTTAATTTCGGAAACGGAGAGACCGGGATTGGACTGATTGAACCTTCTCCTCCTGCTTCTATAGAAAAAACTTCTTCGCCTGCTGTAAAAGAGGTAAAATCTCCGCCTCCTTCCCCATCAAAAACAGTCGCAAAAACCAGAGAAGAACCACTGCTCACCCAAAATTCAGAGGAAGCACCATCAGTTAAAAAAGCCGATCCGGAAGTTGTGAAGAAAAGACTCGAAAAGATTGAAGCTGACAAAAAGATTAAGGAACAGCTGGAAGCTGAAAGGATCATAAGAAAGAGGGAGGATGACGAGAAAAAGAGAATTGCGGCAGAACAACAACGCGAGTCTGATATTATGAACCGCACAAAAAATGCCCTTGCCAATTCTCAAAATACGGGAACAAGCTCAACAGGTGAAGGTATTGCAGGGGGACCCGGTAATCAGGGAGATCCTAATGGTTCTATCAATTCAAAAGTGAGAGGTTCCGGCAGTGGTCTTGGCAATAGCGGAACCGGCACCGGCGCTAAAGGACCCTCATATGAACTGGAGGGTCGTCATACTAAGGGGGATCTTCCATTGCCAAAATATGAATACCAGGTTGAAGGAACAGTTGTAGTTGAAGTGTATGTAGACAGGGCAGGCAAAGTTGTCCGAGCAGTCCCTGGTACAAAAGGTTCAACCACACTTGATGATTATCTTTTAAAAGTTGCAAAAGATGCCGCTCTTCAGGCGCGGTTTGAAGTCAAACAGGATGCACCCGAAATCCAGAAAGGCAAAATCACTTATAATTTCAAATTTAAATAAGACAATTTGGGTATGTGATACAGCACATCACTGTCATTTTTGATCTTCCCCGAATATTTCGGCTATCGCAACAGAAAGATTATCAATTAGATTATTGTCTTTAATAATATAATCATTTATACCTTTCCTTGCAAGTTCGAGAACAATCTCACCCTTATCCTGCCCCGATAACATAATGACTGGAATATCCGGTTTCAGCTCTTTAAGTCTGTCAAATACCTCCATTCCATCTAAGACCTTACGATCATTATTAACAAAAAAATAATCGAGGATTATCAGATCAGGATTCTTATACAGAGCATTAAGGCAATCTTCACCCAACTCGAAAGCTTCAACGAGATATGCTGAAGTAGCAAATCGCTTAACAACCAACATGTTAATAAATGGATCGTCATCAACAATAAAAATGAGTTTCTGCTTATTCATTAAAAAATAAATTTTTTATTTCAAATGTAAAGTTAGAATAAAAATCAAATAATCCCCGGTCACGTTAAATTGTTAATAAGTTCACATAATTATTAACAACTTTAAAAAATCAGCTCTGTTTTTTTTTGCTCAATTAGTTTACATTTGGCATCAAACAAAAAAAATCAGGCTGGTTAAGCATTGCCCTGCGGAAGGGAAGATTCCGAACGAAATACTTACTAAATAATAACACATAAATTAACATTACAAACCCTTAAATTCACTAAAAATGAAAAAGATTTCAAAATTTCTCTCACTCGCTACTGTGATGATCAGCATTTCAGCAGGGGCATTAGCACAGGTTTCAGCAAACGCAACAGCTTCGGCGACTATTATCTCACCGATAACTATTACCAATGCAAGCGACATGAATTTTGGTAATATTGCTGTAAGCACTGCTCCAGGCACAGTGGTTCTTCCGGCTACTCTTGCGCCTGTAAGATCCGCCACCGGTGGCTGTACATTACCTGCCACAGCCGGTACAGTTTCAGCAGCCGCTTTCACAGTAACAGGCCAGACAGGTTTTACGTACTCCATCTCCCTTCCTGCCAGTGCATCTCTTACCGGACCAGGCACTCCTATGACGGCAAATGCTTTTGTAAGCACACCGACGGTAGCAGCCGGAGGTCTTCTTACCGGTGGCACTCAGACACTCTATGTTGGTGCAACCCTTAATGTCGCTGCTGCACAGACAGCCGGAGCTTATACCACAGCAACTGCATTTACAGTAACTGTTAACTATAACTAGGCACTTGATTTTTAACACGAAAAAAATTGAAAAAAGTATAACTCATTAACTTTTTACCAGATAACAATGCAACGACTTATAAAATTTTTCGCAATTGCAATGCTTGTAACAGGTCTTTCAGCTAAAACATTTGGACAGGTTTCTGCAACGGCTACATCTTCAGCAACTATCGTAACTCCGATTACCATCGCAAATGGAGCCAATATGAATTTTGGCAACATTGCTGTAAATAACACGCTCGGCACTGTATCATTACCTGCTGCTGCCGCACCTGTTCGTACAGTTACAGGCGGCTGTACATTACCAGCTACCGCAGGAACTGTTTCTGCAGCGCGTTTTACTGTTACAGGCCAGACCGGATATACATATTCGATTTCTTTGCCTGCTTCTGCATCACTTACAGGCCCGGGAGCACCTATGACTGCTAATGCTTTCGTAAGCACACCTACAGTGGCTGCCGGAGGCTTGCTGACAGGAGGAAGTCAGACACTATATGTTGGTGCTACACTTAATGTTGCTGCATCACAAACTGCCGGTGCATATACAACAGGAACTGCTTTTACAGTAACAGTTAACTATAATTAGAAATTAACATCAGAGAAAGTTTAGAAATTAAAACTAGAATGAGAAGGCTTAAGTTATTTTTTTATTGCCTATTATATCTATTCGTAGCAACCGGAGGTGTCATTTATTCGCAAGTGACGCCTCCGGCCAGCGCTACTGGTCATATCCTGGCTGAAATCATTCCGATTTTTACTGCAAGTGAAACATCACAGTTAAACTTCGGGAAATTTTCTCCGGGCTTGCAGGGAGGTGAGATTATTCTCACCCCGGAAAGCACCCTTTCAGTTCAGGGTAGCATCTACAAAGGTACAGGCACTCAAAATGCAGCTAGTTTTTATGTCACGGGAGATGCTGATGAATTATATACAATTACATTACCAGCCGGTCCGGTTGTTCTCAGACATACATCAACAGCAAAAACATTAAGTGTAGTCGACTTTGTATCTGTTCCTGGTCCGGGGATAGGAGCCGGCAGACTTAAAGAAGGCTTCCAGGTGGTACGCGTTGGTGCCACACTTAAGGTAGGCACACTATACGATAATCCGATTGGAATGTATATAGGATCATATACTATAACATTTGACTTTAACTAGTTGGCAAAATTAAAAACCATATTCAATGATATTACACAAATTTTATTACTTACGTAATTTCAGATATTCCTGCAAGTTTAAGTCACTGATCCTTACTCTTTCTACAATTTTAGGTTTTCTCTTTCTTGTATCTTCAAATCTTGAAGCACAGGGAAACCTACTGATAACACCAAGAAGAGTAGTTTTTGAAGGGTCAAAGAAATCAATGGATTTAAACCTGGCAAATACAGGATCTGATACAGCAACATATGCTATTTCGCTGGTTCAGATCAGGATGAAAGATGATGGTAGTTTTGAGACAATCACTGAACCTGACCCTGGCCAGCTTTTTGCCGACAAATATGTAAGGTTTTTTCCCAGGTCAGTCACACTTGGACCGAATGAAGCTCAGGTGGTTAAGATACAACTGATAAAAACAAATGAGCTTTCGGAAGGTGAATATCGCTCTCACTTCTATTTCAGAGCTGTGCCAAACCAAAAACCTCTGGGCGAAGAAGATAAAGTTAAGGATTCGACTACTATATCTGTTAAGCTTATCCCTGTTTTCGGCATTACTATACCCGTAATAATCAGAGTGGGGGAATCCACAATGAAAGTATCTCTTTCGGATCTCTCATTCCAAACCGTAAATGACACTATTCCACAATTAAGCATGGTAATGAACCGTTCAGGAAACATGTCAGTTTATGGGGATCTGGCCGTAGATTATATTTCTACTCAGGGAAAGATTACAAGAGTAGGCATAGCAAATGGAGTAGCGGTTTATACACCCAACTTAATAAGGCGTTTTCAGTTTGCTCTTAATAATCTCCCGGGTATCGATTTTAAAACCGGAACCTTACGCGTTATATATTCGGCATCTTCAGATGTTAAACCTGCAAGATATGCAGAAGCAGAACTATCGCTTCACTGATAATCAAAACACAATTGTTTTTTGCATCAACCTGATTGACAATAGAATAATATCAAGACCTGACAATAGGGACTATTAAGACCATAAACTGAAAGATTTATTCTCCGGTTATTACCAGGCGGTATCAATGGTTTAAAAATTGTGTTAACAAAATAACTATGATCGCTTCATTTTCACAAAAGCTTGCATCTGTAGCTAAAAGAAGTATGATCTTCTTTGCTGTTCTTTTTCTATCACGTATTAGTATGGGTCAGACCCAGACATTTACATCAAACGGTACTTATAATGTTCCTGCAGGAGTGACCTCGATAATGGTTGAATGCTGGGGTGCCGGAGGAGGTGGAAGTACAATAACTTCTTCCGCCAGAAGAGGTGGTGGCGGTGGTGGTGGTGCTTATGCCCGAAGTATCTTAACGGTTACTCCTGGTACTAACTTCTCCGTTGTAGTAGGCACAGGAGGTGCGGCAAATACTAAAGGTGGTATTTCCTCTTTTAATACATCAGATGTTGTAGCTGACGGGGGTTCAGGAACTGTCGGTAATAGTACAGCAGGTGTTGCAGGAGGAACTTTAGGAAATTCTACGGGTGATGTTGTTTATAAAGGGGGAAATGGAGGTACAGGTGGTGGAACATATTCTGGTGGCGGCGGCGGCGGTGCGGGAAGTTCCGGTAATGGCGGTGATGCTCCTACTGCTGCAGCAGGTTCATACGGAT
>WSSedB1CaDRAFT_10000157_pt1 | contig 34175 bp, 28 predicted proteins | sample WetSurSB1Cattail_FD_9460 | JGI IMG/M metagenome (IMG submission 9460)
TCGGAAATAACGGCAGCCGTAACTTCAGAACCGACGATTGAACCAAGGAATACACCGTGGTTCCAGCTGCGTGCCTGATGTACGAGCGGTACAGTTGACGGGCGGCGTCCTCCGAAGAGGAATGCGCTGATCGGTACGCCGTCAGGATCTTCCCAGTTGGGAGCGATGCACGGGCACTGATCTGCAGGAGCTGTAAAGCGTGCGTTCGGATGAGCCATGCACTGTTCCTTGTCCTTCGGGTTCTTGTCGTTTGCCGGACACGGGCGTGTATTTCCGTGCCAGTCGACAAGATTCTTTCCTTCAGGTTTGTATCCGATGCCTTCCCACCAGACGTCTCCGTCATCGGTAAGAGCGCAGTTGGTAAAGATTGTGTTCTTTTCAGCAGCGCGCATTGCGTTGTAGTTGGAATCATCAGATGTTCCCGGTGCTACGCCGAAGAAACCGTGTTCAGGGTTGATAGCATAGAGACGTCCGTCTTTGCCGAATTTCATCCATGCGATATCATCACCGACAGTCTCGACTTTCCATCCGGGAAGTGTCGGGCGGAGCATGGCGAGATTTGTCTTGCCGCATGCAGACGGGAATGCGCCTGTAATATATTTTACTTCGCCTTTCGGGTTTGTGAGCTTAAGAATAAGCATGTGCTCTGCGAGCCATCCCTCGTCGCGAGCCATAACGCTTGCGATGCGGAGTGCAAAGCATTTCTTTCCGAGCAGTGCGTTTCCGCCGTATCCTGAACCGTACGACCAGATCGTGCGTTCTTCGGGGAACTGGCTGATGTATTTGTGGTCCATGTCTGCGCACGGCCAGATGCCGTTGTCTGATTCGCCGTTGTTGAGCGGTTTTCCGACTGAATGCATACACGGAATCCATTCGCCGTCTGTACCGATATTGTCGAGAATCTTTGTTCCGACACGTGTCATGATGTCCATGTTGCAGACAACGTATGCTGAATCCGTAATTTCGATACCGTTTTTACCGATTGAAGAACCAATCGGCCCCATACTGAACGGAATGACATACATTGTACGGCCATGCATACAGCCATGATACAGTTCCTTCATTGTTTTTTTGAGTTCTGCAGGATCGATCCAGTGGTTTGTCGGGCCTGCATCGTCTTCTTTTACGGATGCAATATATGTGCGTCCTTCAACACGTGCAACGTCTGAAGGGAGTGAACGGAAAAGATAGCTGTGCGGCTTCTTCTTGAGCTCTGTTGCAAGACCTGCATCGACAAGACCTTTCATGAGCTTGTCGTACTCTTTTGCAGAACCGTCGCAGATACAAACACTGTCCGGCTCACACCATTTGACCCAGTCTTCAACCCACGCTTTGATTTTAGCGTTTTTAAGATCTTTAACTTCCATGAGTGGCTCCTATAAAAGATTACCGCCCGTTCTCGCTTCCGACTTTGACAAGCAATGCCTTCCGTTTTTAGCGATTCCTGCGGTTTTCTAGAAAATCATACTGAATTTCAACACTTAATGCAATGACAAAGTATAAGAAAATGTCGTTTTTATACGATTATATATATATATACCTGATACAAATGCATATTTATACAAAATTGTTAGTTATTTCTGCATTACTGCTTTTGCCAGCTGGTCGGCACAGCTTGTATCCTTGAATCCGCATGTGTTGCCAAGCAGTTTTGCTGCGATTTCCTCAGGTGTCATACCGTCACAGAGAATTGAAATTGCTTTAAGATTACCATTGCAGCCACCGTCAAAGCTGATATCGGTTATGCGTCCGTCGTCTGTTCTTGTAAAATGGATCGCCCGTGAACATGTACCATGAGTCTTGTATGTTACCTTTTCCATAAATATTACCTTGTTCCTGCTTTTTTAATTAGCTCTCTGGCCGTTTTAACATCAGTCCGGTCAAACCGCACAGCATATTTGTCTATAAAACCGTTACAGAGCGATTCACCACAGATAAGGGCCATGACCGCGTGCTCCCTGCGGATAACGGCAGCCTTTCCCTTTGGTTGTTTTGCGATAAGTGCACGGTAAGCATCATATACATCAATAACGGAAAGTTCAATATCTTTGCGGTCTGTCTCCATATCCGGTTTTGCCGGTATAACAAGATTTTTTACGGCACCCGGCTTATCGGGATCGGGATAGCGCAGCATGTTGGCGCTGAAAATATACGGCCAGAGACTGCGTATACCGTACTGAGTTTTTGCAAGCGCAGCATATACATTGTCATCTGCTGCCGTTTTGCTAACGGACAGTTGCGATGGTGAAACTGTCCTTTTTTCGACAGGAGTCTTTACGGCAGCCGTTTTTCCTGTTCCGTGAATAAGAGCAAGAACAAACGTGATGAGCACAAGAACTGTAAGCACAACGGCAATACCCGCAAAAAACCAGCATCTGTTTACATATCTTTCATCATCATCGTCAGTATCGTAATCAGGATCGAATTCGTCATCATCTTTGTTTTTTCTGTCGTCGGGGAAAATTGTCTGATTGATTATCTGCTGCTGCACTATCTGCTGTCTTATAATCTGATGTTCAATAACAGCATGCTGTATTGTCTGATTTATTACAGTTTGTGATGCCGGTTCCCCTGTCTGTTTGTTCTGAACGTGTGATGCAGCTGGCGGAGGCTCTACAGCAGTTTGTTTTTGAAATTCACCTTTCTGTATTTGTTCCGGCTGCAGAACGGATTCGGGAACTGCCGGCATCATCGTATCTTTTTTTACCGGCTGGGATTTAATCAAAGGAGCTCCTGTCTGATTCTTTTTTTCTTCCGCAGCCGTATCTTCACTGAGTATTTTCGGTTTAAGGCCTGCGTATGGCTTGTTTATGATAAGTGCAAACGATGGTGCGGGGATGAATTTAACTTTATAGTGTGAAGGAATTTCGATCGTCATATTTGTCTGCGGATTTCTGCCATCTGATGCAGCAACGAATATTTTTTTAAATGTACCGAATCCCTGTAATTTAAAAGACTCGTTTTCAGCTGTTTCTTTTACAATAAGATCAAAGAGCAGATTCGCCGTTTTTTTTATACTGTCGGCATCAATGCCCGTTTTCTCCTGGACGCGTTCGGAAAGAACCGAAAGGGTAAGCACATCGACATCATTTTTCATTAAGCTTGTCCTTGAACAGTTTCGACGGTTTAAATTTTATTTTGCGCTTTTTAGGATACTGCACTTTTTGCTTCGTAATCGGATTCCGGCCTGTCCTTTCTTTAGTGACTATCGTTTCAAATGAACCGAATCCCGTTTGAGTATATTTACCGCCTTCTTCAAGTGTTTTTTTAATTTCATCAAAGATTGCAGTAACAGCGGCGTTGCAGTCTTTTCTGCTCAATTCCGCGGAGACAGAAAGTTCCTTGATTAATTCCTGACGCGTCATAACAAAAGTATAGCATATGAAAGCGAAAAAGACATCTCCCGCCGGGTGGATGCATTAAATCAGTTCTGTCTCTTCTTCCGCTTCGAATTCCGCCGAAATACGTCCGAATTCTGCTGCCATCGGTTCACGCAGTGTGTCAACTTTCGTTTTTATTGAATCGAATTCGGTAATAATATGTTCCGTAACGGCAGAATCAAGTTTGCCTGATTTAGTCATTCCTTTAATGATTCTGACAGTTTTTTCCTTGGAAAACGCACCTTTGTAACTTCTCGTATCCGTAAGCGCGCTTGTTATATCTGAAATAGCAAGAATCCTGTCCTGAAGGGATAATTCTTTTTCTGTAAGTTTCTGCGGATAGCCTGAACCGTCCAGTTTTTCATGATGCCGGGAGGATATAAGCTCAAGCTTCTGCGGAACTACGCCGTGAATCATGCGCTCTCCTTCCGCAACATGTGTGCGCATAATTTTCATATCCTCTTCGCTGAGTTTTGCAGGAGATTCAAGAATGCATGAATTGATTGCCATTTTTCCTATGTCGTGAAGAAGGCCTGCTGTGTATAATTCATCTATTTCGTTTTCCGTACAATGCATCAGTTCTCCGAGCACGGATGCATAGCATGCTGTATTGATCGTGTGAGCGACAGTTGCCGTACTCTTGAAATCCATAATGTATATAAGCATTTTAATAAGCTTGAACGTATCTTCAGCATTAAATGAAAGAAGGTTGCACCACTCATCAATTGTTCTTAGAAATGAACCGTCTCTCAGATTTTTAACAATATTCCAGCGTCTGTCTGCAACAAAAAATAATTTTATATAATCAGGCTTGCCGCCGGCCGGAGCGAGGGCTTCTATTTCATGCAGTGTATATTCATAATTTTTTCTTTTGAGGTACGTTTCCGCTTTTACCACAAAAAAAATAAGGCGTGCATATTCGTCATGCTCTGATTCCCGTATGGACAGCGGATTGTCTGAGGAATTATAAAACTGAAGATATCGTAAGTCTTTGCCGAATGGCGACATATATTTGAGAAAATAATAACTGTATGTATAATCGCGTTTTGCAGTATCCTTTTCTGAGAATGCACCGTCCTGCTGCATAAAACGGTATGAACCAATACAGGAGAACAAAGAAAGGAGAAATACATCCTTTACCGGCATAAATTGTTCCAGATGCCCCTGACGTATAATTGATACGGCGATATAGGCAGTCCTTTCACAATCTTGTATATAGTCCATACATTTTTCTTCATAAATATGCCGGCCGATTTGACCCAGCATCCGGCGCATAATGATGACGGACGCACTTGATGTGATTAATATTTGTGGCGTGTATATATCTACCGACGGCTTACTCACTGCCATATATGATATTGTACAGCAACAAAATGCATTTGACAAATTATGAACAAAAAACAGGCAATATGTCATAAACGTACGTTTTCTTGGAGAGAGAGAACCCCGCTACTTTCAAAGCGGTGTTTCTCTCTCTCCAAACTACTTACTTTTCCCAGCATGACCAGGGGACACCCCTGGATCCCGTCTTTTGATTCTTCTAAACGCTGTTTATTTTTTTAATCTACTACTGGTTTCATTGCAGTCATGTAGGCACGGAGTTTACGGCCTACTACTTCTATCGGATGGTTGCGGATTTCTGCATTGATCTGAACAAGCTGCACGTTGTTTACAGCAGTATCCTTGACCGTAAGACCTTTTCCGATGACATCTGTATCAATCTTCGGCATAAAATCTTTTTCAAGAAGCGGAACAGCAGCGTTTGCAAACAGAGCGCATCCGTATTCTGCCGTGTCGGAAATAACGCGGTTCATTTCGTACAGCTTTTTGCGGTCGATAAGATTTGCAATCAGCGGTACCTCGTGCAGTGATTCATAATAAGCGCTTTCAGGCATGATGCCTGCATCGACCATTGTTTCAAAGGCGAGTTCACATCCAGCCTTGACCATTGCAACGAGCAGAATGCCTTTGTCAAAATATTCCTGTTCAGTGATTGTTTCGGAACTTTCAGCTGTTGTTTCAAACGGAAGTTTTCCAGTCTCTTCCCTCCATGTAAGCAGATCGTGATCCTTATTGTCCCAGTCCTTCATCATTGTTGAACTGAAGTCGCCGCTGATGATGTTATCCATATGCTTACGGTAGAGCGGGGTAAGAAGCGTTTTCAGCTGTTTTGAAAGCTCGTTTGCCTTTATTTTTGCAGGATTTGACAGCCTGTCCATCATATTCGTAATTCCGCCCCATTTGAGCGCTTCTGAAATATGATTCCAGCCGTGCTGAAGCAGCTTTACCGTGTATCCGGGGTCGATTCCCTTTGAAACCATCTTGTTGTAGCACACGATTGTACCGGCCTGCAGCATACCGCAGAGTATTGTCTGCTCGCCCATGAGGTCTGATTTTACTTCAGCGACGAAAGATGATTCAAGCACACCGGCTTTGCTTCCGCCCATGCCGACAGCAAGTGCTTTTACTTCTGCCCAGCCGCGTTTGTCCGGATCGTTTGCAGGATGAACTGCAATAAGATCCGGGACACCGAATCCGCGTTCAAATTCATGCCATACTTCAGTACCGGGGCCTTTCGGGGCGCACATAATGACAGTATCTTCTTTCGGAATCTGCATGCCGACTTCGACGATATTGAATCCGTGTGAGTACCAGATGGTAATTCCCTTGCGTCCGTATTTGAGTACTTCGGTAATGACAGAAGTATGCTGCTTATCGGGGGTAAGATTTCCCACGACATCGGCGGTAGGAATCATTTCCTGATAGGTACCGACTTTAAAACCGTTTTCGGTGGCATTTTTCCAGCTCTGGCGTTTTTCGGTAATTGCACTTTCGCGAAGTGCATAGCTTACATCAAGACCACTTGCGCGGAGGCACAATCCCTGGTTCAATCCCTGGGCGCCGCATCCGACGATGACGATTTTTTTGCCTTTAAGTGCTTTTACATCGTCTGCAAATTCGTCCTTTGACATTGAACGGCAATGTCCAAGCTGAAGACGTGCTTCGCGCCACGGAATAGAATTGAAGTAATTTTTGCGTTCTTCCATTTTGTAACCTCTTAAAAATTAAAAATATTTATATAAGTTCAGCATTGTTGTACTTTTATATGAACGTAGTATAAACCCATTTATATCTTGCGTAAAGTGATATAATTACAAGATACTGTTGCTTTTACAGCAACGGCTTTTAGCATAAAATACAGCCGTTGTTGATAAGGAATCAGAATCTTGGAAACCTGACTGTTTATTTATGTATGTCCTTAATTTTAAAAGATAAAATAAATCCGCAAACAGCAAGAATAAGTGTAAAAGCAAAACCGAAATGAAATCCTGTAATAGAAACAGCATCGGTACCTTTTTTGATGACATCAAAATGTTGTCCTGCGCTCAGCAGACTTGTAGTAATAGCTGTACAAATTGCACCGATGACCTGCTGCATTGTGTTTAGAATTGTACTTCCATCAGCTGAAAGTTCAGGAGGGAGGGCATACAGACCCCGGGTTTGAGCAGGAGACATTGCGAGGGGAATCCCGGTCATAAGAATCAGATGTGCCGCTATGACATAGACCACAGAACTGTCGCTTCCGGCAGTCAGCAAAAGCAACGCACCAATAATAGAAAGAGAAAAACCGCAAATGACTGGTTTTTTTGCACCGAGATGGTCGTACATTCTTCCTGAGACGAACGAAACGACAGCATTAAGAATTCCGCCGGGAAGCATGGCTATGCCTGTCAATGCAACAGGCAGCAGCAGGCCGTTCTGAAAAAACTGAGGCAGAAGATACATTGATGAAAGTGTAATTCCGAAGTTTATCATTACAAGCAGAGCCCCGACTCTGAATTGCGTTATTTTCATAGCCCTGAAATTCAGAACAGGGGCAGCTATAAAAAACTGTCGTCTGACATATAGTATGATTGCAGCAATACCGGCAATCGATAGAATAAGAACAGGAATAGATGTCCAACCCATATCGCTTGCAAGGCCTGCTCCAGTCACAACACAGCCGAAACCGATTACGGAAAGGATGCATGACACTATATCTATTTTTTTGTGCGTCAGCGTATAGGGACTGACCGTGAATCTGATGGAGAACAAAAGTGCTGCCGCCAGAATAGCTGCAAAGCAAAAGAAAATTCCTCTCCATGAAATCATATTGATAATCAGACCTGAAAGAGTAGGGCCGATCGCGGGAGCAAACATAATTACCAGGGCTGTAACTCCCATCGCAGCTCCAAGCTGATGCGAAGGGAAAATTTCAAGTGCAACAGCAAAAGTCATCGGCAGAAGAAGGCCTGTACCGATTCCCTGAATCATACGTCCGGTAAGCAGAATTGGAAAATCAGGAGCCAGACCGCTTATCAGAGAACCTGCCAGAAAAACAGCCAGCGCTGTGGCTGTGAGAGAACGGACAGAGAACGACTTCATAAGGCTTCCTGCAAACGGAAGCACAAGCCCAATGACAAGCATATAGCCGACTACGAGCCATTGTACCGTACCGCTGCTCACTTGAAATGTCTTCTGCAGTGCAGGAAGTGCTATATTTAATGACGTTTCACTCAGCATTCCGGTAAACGTCCCCATATACAGTGCAGTCATTGCCAGATAGGGATGAGATACATTCTTTCGTGCACAGTTATTCGGTGTTTCATACTGTACATATTCATTTTTAGACATAAAAAAACCTCCAGACATAAAAAAAACGACGGACAAATGCTTTTCTTGCTACTTTGTTCGTTAGCGTTTCTTTTGTGCGGAGGCTATAAAAGAAATGTGCGTTTCCAGAATTCAGCAGGACGTGTTTAGCCGTCCGTTTTTTATGTATAAGGAGTATATAGAAAAATAGAATCCGATGTAAGTGGTACTTATTTTTCTGTCCCGTACGGCCAGTTTATGATTCCGCCCATATCATATATATTCGGGTAGCCCATATTGAAAAGATTTTGTGCGGCTCCTGCACTTCTTCGTCCGCTCCGGCAGTATACAATAATAGTGCTCTCTGTATCATGCAGTACGTCCGCGGCCTTTTCACTTATTTCGTCATCGGGCAAAAGCATTGCACCGTGAATATGCCCTGTGTCATATTCTTCTTTTGAACGCACATCGAGCAGTATATACGGATTGCCGGATTCCATCATTATTTTCCCCTGTTCTGCAGTGATGCGTACAGGGGCGCGTTTCTTCGTCTGGGCAAATCCCCTGTTCCGCCGGGTAAAAACTACAAATACACATACAGCAATTACTACAATGAATACTATAGGATAAATTATTTTAGTCATTTTCAGCTCCCGGTATCAGTAGTTATCATAGATAACTGTTTTTGATATCTATAATAAAATATAACATCTGCCGGCGGAAAATACAGGAGTACCTGATTTTATTTTTGCATATCAAAACAGACCTGTATATTCAGGCCATTGTTTTCCTTCCTGAACGGTAAGCCCTGACGACAGCCCCATATGCCACATAAGATGCCGGAATTGTCCGAGTATAAGCGTAAGGCGGGTAAACTGACAGCCGGCAGCTTTTTCGGCAAGCATTGAATCATCAAGAGAGGCTAAGTATGATTCAATTTTTATCCGGACAGCCGAAGCATAATGGGCGAGCTGTTCTCTTGTCATGCGGATTTCCGGAGCCTGCCGGTATCCCGGACGTTTTTCATCGATAATCGAAAGGGCCGGATCCGCTCCGCAGACGGAAATATCCGGCTCTGTAAAATTATCCGGATTAATGAAATTTTTGTCCAGCGAATGGATTGTGTGAAAAAGATAACGCCAGTTGGGAAGCGCATCGATCTGCACATTCAGATCCGCTGCATCAATTTGGTCGTCGAGATTTTTCAGGAGAACCTCTGTTTGACTGCGTATACTGTCTATAAGCATTTTATTTGATGTAGTGTTCATAATGACAGTATAACGCTTTGTCCTGCATCTGAAAAATATACATGCTATTATATATAGAAGAAAACAGTTAAAAAATGACAGCAAACGAAAAAAAATATTGTAATACTCATGAAAAGGGTTAAAATTAGGTGTGATATGAATATTCAAAACAGTAGTCGCGGGCCGTCTATACTCATAGTCGATGACGAAGAAATGAACAGAAAGCTCATTAATACTCTGCTGTCGGCAGAGGGATATACCCCTGTCTGTGCTGCATCAGGACAAGAGGCTCTTGCTATAGCGGCAAATGCGAATCTTGATCTTATACTTCTTGACGTGATGATGCCCGGCATGGATGGTTTTGAGACAGTCAGGCAGTTAAAAGACAACGAGCATACAAGCTGTATTCCTGTAATCATGATTACTTCTCTTGAAGACAGGGAGACGAAAATCCGGGCACTTCAGGCGGGTGCAGAAGAATTTCTTACAAAACCAATTGATCGTGCGGACCTTATCGTCAGGGTCAGAAATCTTCTGAGACTCAAGGAATATGGTGACTTTCTTTCTTTCCACAATGAAATGCTCAAAACCGAAGTAAAAGAACGTACGGCCCGGCTCGAGGATGCATACCGGGAAACCCTGATTACGCTTGTCCGTGCTTCGGAATTTAAGGACGAAGGAACAGGACTTCATATCAACCGGATAGGCCGATATGCATGTGCCCTTGCAGAACTGCTGGGGATGGAAGAAGAATTCATCAAAACGATCCGGTTTGCGGCTCTCATGCATGATGTAGGCAAGATAGGCATTCCCGATTCAATTCTGCTGAAACACGATGTGCTTACTCCTGATGAATGGGCCGTTATGCAGTCCCATTGTAAACTCGGAGCGGATATCCTCCGGTGCGGTAATTCCAAATATCTTGTTATGGGTGCAGATATAGCAATGTCGCACCATGAACACTGGGACGGGTCGGGATATCCTGCAAGTCTTGCCGGCGATGCAATACCATTTTCCGCAAGGATTACGCAGATAGCAGATGTTTATGATGCACTTCGCAGCCGACGGCCGTATAAACCTTCTCTCGACCACGCCACCGTGATGCAGATAATAACCGAAGGTGACGGAAGAACAAATCCTTCCCATTTTGACCCGGACATACTTGCAGTTTTTTGTAAAAATGCGGATATGTTTAACAATATTTACAGTTCGTCAGAGGAAGTAACCTGAGGAGAAAACCGCTTATGAAAAAGATGTCTACTGAAAACAGGCTTGTTTTCAGTTTTATTATGGCTCTTGTACTTGTCATGACGGCTGTTCTTCTGCAACTTAAATCACTTCAAAATTATAAAGAACTGACTGCACTGGCTGACCACTCCCGTAAAGTTCAGAATACTCAGTCGAATATTATTATGCTGATCGATGCAGCCGAAACAAATGAACGGGCATACATAATACTTGGAGCCGACTATTTAAGAGACAATTACCGGGAAGCTGCGTCCAGTGTCGAGCCTCAGCTCTACAATCTTGCAGAAATGATAAGCGATAATCCGGTACAGGTTGAAAATGTCAAAAATTTTAAAATTCTCATAAAACAGCGGCTCAGCCTTCTCGACGAGATGCTTAATACATATGATCATGACGGCATTGAGGCGGTCCGCGAAAGCCCGCTGAGGGAGACCGTAAAATCGGTAAGGGCCTCAATAGCTGAACTGAGTACGACTATAATGAATGAAGAAGAGCGGTTGATTACTGACCGGCAGATGAAGGCGTATACAAGTGCAAATCAGGCAGAAGTGAGTGGTCTTGTGATTATTATAATGGTAGTAACAGGATTCGCTTTCATATTTGCACGTTTCCGCAGGGAGACTGCAGAAGAACGCCGCAAAGACAAATCTTTTCAGAATATTTTTGAAATAATGCCGGTAGGCGTATTTTGGACAGATGCAAAAGGAATGTCCCTTCACATGAATAAGGCCGCGACCGATATCTGGGGTGGTTCGCTTGATGTAGCGGCAGACAAGTATGTGGAATACAGGGGGTGGCATTCAGACACGGGGGCTCCGCTTGAATCTGGAGACTGGGCGCTTGCCCGGACGCTCAGCACGGGCGAAACGGTACGAAACGATATAGTCGATATTCAGGGATTTGACGGCAGCCGGCGGACGATTATTGTTAATTCTATGCCGCTGAAAGATGAGACAGGGACTGTATGGGGGGCAATCGCCACGAACTTCGATGTTACCGAAGTCCGTAAAGCACAGCACGATCTTGAAGCCGCCGCCCGGATAAACGAAACGAAGCGGCTTTCACTTTCACTTTTTACCGGAAGTTTTGACCGGAAAACTATTTTTGACAGTCTGCTGTCGCTGCTTGCAATGCGCTGCCCTTTTCCCGTTTCAGCTATTTATGTATACGACGAATGGAGAGGTGTATTTCATTGTGCAAGTTCCCACGGTATTGCAGGCGATATTCCCGATACATTCGCTCCCGGTGAAGGGATTATAGGTGAAGCGGCAAGAAACGGAAATATTACTTCAATAAAAACGGGGATACTGCGTCTTAAAACCGGAGTCGGCGATTACGAACCGCAGGAAGTGTGGATGGTACCGATTATCTATCAGGAGAAAAGGGATGCGGTTCTTGTCGTGGGCACGGGAGAAAAACTTTCCGACACATACAGGCAGTTCCTTGAAAATCTGGGAGGACAGCTCGGCGTGGCCCTTTACAACCTGAAACAGTATGATGACCTCAAGATACTTACCGGGCAGCTGCGTTCCAGCTGGGAAGAAATTCAGGAGAAAAACAAGCAGCTTGAAGAAGCGAGCCGTATGAAGTCTGAGTTTCTTGCCAACATGTCCCACGAACTCCGTACGCCGCTGAACGCAGTCATAGGTTTTTCCGAGGTGCTCAAAGACGGACTTATCGGAAAACTTACTGACGAGCAGCAGGAATATATTGAAGATATATTTGAAAGCGGAACGCATCTTTTGTCCCTTATTAACGATATACTTGATTTGTCTAAAGTCGAAGCAGGAAAAATGCAGCTGCAGCTTGAACCTGTATCGCCTGCATCCGTCGTAGAGGCGAGCATTCAGATTGTACGCGAAAAAGCTCTTGCCCATAATATATCGCTTACTACCGATGTCGGGAATAACCTTGGTATTCTTATGGCGGATGAACGGAAACTTAAGCAGATATTGTACAACCTCCTTTCCAATGCAGTAAAATTTACTCCTGAAGGAGGGGCTGTTTTGGTCTCTGCTCATAGAATTACGGTCGGAGAAGATGCTGCGGAATTTCTCGAATTTCTGGTAAAAGATACAGGAATTGGAATTTCAAAAGAGGATCAGTCCAGACTCTTTCAACCCTTCGTTCAGATAGACAGTTCGCTGTCGCGGAAATTCGACGGGACGGGACTTGGACTTGCAATGATAAAGCGTCTTACCGAGCTGCACGGTGGTTCTGTCATGCTGGAAAGTGAAGTGAACAAGGGATCGTCGTTTATCGTCAGAATTCCGTGGCGCTACCCTGACAAGGTTGATACGGTGACAGCCGCCGCTGATTCTTCAGCATCTGTTATAAATGAATCCGTCAGAGACACCGGAAAGAAAAAAAGCAGGGAGCATCTTGTCCTGATTGTGGAAGATGATTCCAACAGCGCCGAACTGATGCGTTTCCAGCTTGAGAATATGGGATATAAGGTCGTTACTGCAGCGTCTGCGGAAATAGCATTCGACATTCTTTCAAAAGAATTTCCTGACCTTATCATCCTCGATATTCTTCTGCCAGGCATGGACGGATGGGAATTTCTGGAGAAAATTAAAGTCAATAAAAAACTGGCGATGATACCTGTTGTAATTGCATCTATGGTTGCCGATGGAAAAAAAGGAATCGCCCTTGGGGCTGCACAGGTAATTCAGAAACCCATTTCCAGGGAACGGCTTTCGGCAACGCTTGCAGCCATGGGAATGACCTCTTCCGATAATAAAACGTCCGTTCTTATTATCGACGACGATCCGAAATCAGTTCAAATACTGCGGACGTATTTCGTCAATGAGGGATATACAGTACTTGCCGCGTACGGAGGCAGAGAAGGAATTGCACGGGTCAGGGAAAAGGAACCTGATCTAATAATACTGGATCTCATGATGCCGGAGGTGAACGGCTTTGATGTTGTAGAGACGCTTCGTAAAGATGAAAAATCGGCAGCCATTCCCATAATCATCGTCACAGCAAAGCAGGTAACGAACGATGACAGAGAAAGACTAAAGGGTGACGTTATCCGTATTATTGAAAAATCGGAATTTAAATCCGGCATTTTTATAAAGGAAATAGAACGCGCCCTGGGCAAACACTGATTACCGGATGGAAGAGGAACATACTATGTCAAAAATAGTCGTAGTCGAAGACAACAATATGAATATGAAACTTATTCAGTGCATCCTTGAACACGCGGGCTATTCCATCCGGTGTGTTCAAACGGCAGAAGAAGGAATGGAACTTATCCGCTCGGACAAACCCGAGGCAATCATAATGGATATACATCTTCCCGGTATGGACGGACTGGAAGCAACCCGTATTATTAAAGCTGATCCTCTGCTCAAAGACATAAAAATAATGGCACTGACCGCTTCTGCAATGGCAGGGGATGCAGAGCGTGCCATCAATGCCGGCTGCGATGCATATGTTTCAAAACCTGTAAGATATAAAAATTTTCTCGAAGTCCTGAACTATATGCTTACGCAGCCCTCCGGTAAGCCGGACTGACTTTTATGTGCGGGTCAGGTACGTAACGCTTTGCGCCGGCAGTGTTATGCTTCCGTCATACCTGTATGTTTCTCCGGTAATCAGATTCCTGAAAGCGCCGTATAATCCGTCAAAATGAGCATATGACTGCTGCTCAGGATATACTGTATATTGAGATAAACCGGCATTCAGTGCGGTTATTACTTCCGCACCGGCAGCCTCCCTGCGTGCAAATATAAGCTGTTCGTTCGTAAGAAAGAGCTGACTGTATTTTCCCGACCGCATCGGTTCGTTCTCCCGGCGTGCGCGTGCAAATCCCGCAATGCGTTCCGTAATGTCGGCCCATGCAGGCTGTTCGAGTGCAGGCCGCAGTGCTCTGTCTCCGTCCGCTTTTCTTCCGTTCATTCCCCATTCGCTGCCGTAATAAACGCACGGTGTCCCGGGAATGGCAAACAGCAGTCCGTATGCGATGGGCAGGGCGGCAGGATTTTTCAGGATGCTTGCAATTCTTTCTACGTCGTGATTGTCAACAAAGTTGAACAGCTGTATATTCCTGCAGATTCCGTTATCTCCGAACAGCCTGTTAAGCGAATAGGCTATCTCGAACAAATTCATTTCGTTCAGACTGGAATATATTCCTTTGTAGCATTCATAATCGGTACAACTGTGCAGCCTGTCAGGGCCTATAAACTGTGCATACTGATCCCGTATAAGTTCACCAATCAGCACGATGTCGCGTCCTTTTTCCCGTCCGAGTTCATCGGTGAAAGCGCGGAGTTTCCTGATAAACGAAACGGGCAGGCAGTATGCGACATCGAGCCTGATACCGTCTATTTCAAACAGTTCAGCCCATTTCCTTATGGCACCGAAAATATGTTCCTGTACAGCCGGATTTTCAATATTCAGCTTTACAAGATCGTAATGCCCCTCCCATCCTTCATACCGGAATCCGTCGTTATAGTTTGAATTTCCGTTCCAGTCAATCGCGAACCAGTCTTTGTATTCGGACTGTTGTCTTTTCTGCTGAACATCACGGAATGCCCAGAATCCGCGCCCGGTATGATTGAATACGCCGTCCAGCACAACCCGGATGCCGGCGCGGTGAAACGCACTGCATACAGCAGCAAAATCTTCATTGCTGCCAAGCCTGCTGTCTATCGTATAATAATCACGCGTATCGTATCCGTGGGAATCACTCTGGAATACCGGTGAAAAATAGACCGCGTTTACACCGAGTTGCTGCAGGTGAGGAATCCACTCCTGCACGCGTGAAATTCTGTTCACAGGGTGTGCCGCTCCGTTCCAGACGGACCAGTCCCATGAATTGTCAGCAGGTGCTCCGCACAATCCTAGCGGGTAAATCTGATAAAAAAAAGCATCATCGAACCACATTTATTTCTCCTATAAAAATCAGGAGGAACTTGTCCGTCCTGTTAATAAAACACAAAACCATTACGAAAATATGCCGTGCATGAATTGTTTTACGAGCGTATGTGCGCAGCTGTCGTCAAGGATCGGGCGCTGCGGTGAACCTTCCGGCTGCGCAAGCCATATTCCTGCATATGCGTTTATCTGAGCAAGAAAACTGATTGCAAACTCATGTTCTTTTCCTTTCATATTTCCGTGTGCTTCCGAAGCGCCGGTGAAAAACTGTTCCAGCAGCCCGTACAGCCTGTTAAAATAACCGGTGGAAAGCGACAAGGCCTTTGATTCCGGCGGTGCATATACGGCTTCCATCATGAGGCGGTAGAATTCCTGCTGGTTTTTTATAAAATCAAAAAACTGAGCGACAATGCGCCTGAGCTGCCCATAGACATCGCTTTCATAGTCTGCAATGTGATTTTCATATCTGCAGCACGGTATAAGAGGGTTTTCCAGAATCGGAAAATACGTTTCCCAGACAGCTTCGAACAATCCGTCCTTGTTCCCGAAAAAATAATACAGCGTCGGTTTTGTAACTCCTGCAGCGGCAGTAATATCCTGAATACCCGTCCCGTCGTATCCGTGCGCGCAGAACAGCGTGAGTGCTTTCTGAAGAATCGAATTCTTTGAGTTGTCGTTTGCCATAATTTGTTTATATACCGTTAGGTATATAAATGTCAAGAGCTGTCTTTTTTTATAAATGCCCTGCCTCTGTATTGCATAATTATGCAATACTTGTTAATCTTTCTGTATAGATAAGACAACGAGGTCGCAGATTCTATCATGTTTGATGTAATCTGCGGCCTTTTTTTGTTTTGACCGTAAGGAGGCTGTTGTGAAACAGATGATTTACCTGCAGGATGTTTCGATGAGCTACGGCGAGAACAAGGTACTCGATAAAATTACTCTGTGTATTGCCGAAGGCAGCAAGACAGTCATCATAGGCCCGAGCGGTGCAGGTAAAAGTACACTGCTGCGGTGCATGAATTTATTTGAAAAGCCCCAGGAAGGTCAGGTATTTATTGACGAAGAAGAATTGACGAATCAACCGGTTCGGGTCCTGTATAAAGCCCGCCAGAGCATTGGTATGGTGTTTCAGAATTTCAATTTGTACGCGCATAAAAACGTTCTCGACAATCTGACGCTGGCACCTGTACTTCTCCTGCACGAGAAACGGGCTGCGGCAGAGGAAAGGGCTATGGCAAATCTTAAAAAGGTCGGTCTCGAAAATAAAAAAGATGCATATCCTGCCGAATTGAGCGGTGGTCAGCAGCAGCGTGTTGCAATAGCACGCGCACTGACGATGAATCCTAAGGTACTTTTGTTCGATGAACCTACGAGCGCGCTTGATCCCGAAATGATAAGCGAAGTACTTAAAATTATGGAAGACGTGGCGCGTGAAAACATTACGATGGTATTTGTAACTCACGAGATGGGGTTTGCATCGCATATCGCCGACAGGCTGCTTTTTCTCGACGAAGGCAAAATTGTGGAAGACGGAAGTCCGCACGAAGTGTTCACAAATCCGCAGAGTGAACGTACGCGCGTATTCCTTAGCAAGATATTACGCTCTGCTTGAGTATGTATGAGTCAGGAGGAAAAATGAAACGTTCAGTAAAAGTACTGGTCGCCGGCATCATAATGCTGGCTGCGGCGGGAAGTGCGTTTGCAAAAAGCGATGCACTGTCGAAAATAAAAAAAGCCGGGGTGCTGAAAGTCGGTGTTAAGGAAGATGTCCCGAAATTTGGATATCTTAATCCTTCGACGAACAAGCACGAAGGTTTTGAGATTGACCTTGCCGGAGCGATCGCGAAGAAAATCTTCGGCGATGAGAATAAGATTAAATTTACCGGTGTTACGGCAAAAACAAGAGGCCCCCTTCTTGACACGGGAGAAGTCGATCTTGTCCTTGCAACATTTACAGTGACTGATGCACGCCGCAAGGTATACGACTTCAGCGATATCTATTTTACCGATGCAGTCGGAATCATGGTAAAAAAATCGTCAGGAGTTGCATCATTTAAAGATTTGGACGGAAAGACAATCGGTGTTGCCCAGAGCGCGACGACAAAAAAAGCGCTTCAGGAAGCTGCCGACAAAATCGGTATAAAAATAAAATTCAGCGAATACGCTACGTATCCTGAAATAAAGACCGCTCTTGACAGCGGACGTATCGACGCATTCAGCGTTGATCAGGCAATCCTGCTGGGCTACATGGAAGACAGCGTAATGCTGCTGCCGGAACGCTTTGAGGAGCAGCCGTACGGTGCGGCAATCAAAAAGGGAAATACGGATTTGCTGGAGCTCGTAAACAGCGTTGTTGATGATATGAAAAAGAGCGGTGAACTTGATGCTCTGCTGAAGAAAAACGGCCTGAAATAAAATCGAGCCGGACAAACGGCGGGAAATCCGGGGGAAGTATGTTTGAACTGTACAGATGGAAAGAACTGTTCCAGAACTGGTTTGTGTTTGCGGAAGGATTCGGAATAACAGTTGCACTTTCTGCGGTGAGCCTTGCCGCCATGCTTATACTAAGTATTGTCGTCGGTCTTGTACGCTGTTCAGGGAACCGTGTCCTCAAAGGTATTATGCTTGCATATATAAATTTCTTTCAGAACACGCCGCTTGTCATTCAGATATTATTTATGTACAACGTCCTGCCGAGGGCAGGGATTGTACTCAGTCCGTTTGCATGCGGTGTTTTCGGCCTTTCCCTGTATACCGGTGCATTCGGCGCGAGCATTATTGAAGCTGCAATCAACGCAGTGCCGAAAGGGCAGAAAGAAGCGGCGTACAGTCAGGGCATGGACTATATCCAGACAATGTTTATTATTGTCCTGCCTCAGGCTGTGCGTACGGCTCTGCCGCCGCTTGCCAACCAGTGTGTCAATATGATTAAAAACTCTTCTGCCCTCGCGTTCGTCGCGGGAGGCGATCTTATGTACCGCGCAGACTCATGGGCAAGCGATACGCTTTATTATCCGCAGTCGTTCATTTTTACGGGGCTGCTGTATCTTTCCCTTTGTCTGCCCCTTTCAAAATGGGCTGAACGGCTTGAAAAAAAGGCGGTGCGTGTATGAACTCTTTTTTAACAGGCGACACAATCGTATTCCTTCTGCGGGGACTCGGTATTACGCTTGTAATCGCATTAAGTACAATAGTGCTCAGTTTTATTTTCGGGAGCGTACTTGGTATAGCTCGCTACACTGAGCGGGGAATTGCTGCAAAACTTGCAGCCCTCTACATTGATACTGTACGGAACATTCCGCTTCTGCTTTTTATTATAGGCTTCCGCTTTACCCTGCCGCTTCCGCCGGTCATAAGTGCAATAACGGCAATGACTGTTTTTACAAGTGCGATGGTTGCGGAAATTATCCGCGGCGGTTTGAACAGTATTCCTCAGGGGCAGTGGGAAGCAGCCTATTCGCAGGGATTCAGTTTTGCCGGTACACTCATGCATGTTGTCCTGCCCCAGACTGTGCGCAGAATACGAAAACCCCTTATGGGACAATTTGTAACTGCAATAAAAGACACATCGTTCTGCTCAATAATTGCGGTAAAGGAACTTATGTATTCAGGGACTATTATCATGGGAAAATATGTAAAAAGCATTCAGGTAATCGCACTGTATGCGGTTATTGCGCTTGTTTATTTTTCCGTGAATATGCTGCTGCTCGGCATTTCCAAAAAGATGGTGAAAGAGCAGTCCTGATAAAATTCGACGGAAGTACCCGTTTTCCTGCAGAAAAATGATCAGTATTCAATTTTTTTGCTTGACGCAGTGAAAAGAGTATGCTAGCCTTTTTTGACGTGAGTGGTTGCTCACACTAGAATAGTAGTATGGAGGCGGAATTATGGCGTATAACGGATATGCAATCGACCAGTATCTCGATGCAGAAGCAGTGACAAAACAGTTGGATGAACTTATTAAGAAACCTGTCTATTCAATCAGGAAAGAATATCTCGACGAGTATGTAGAGAATTATTTCAACAAAAAATGTGCGAAATCAAAAGCGATGATTGAAGAAGCCAGAAATATTATTCCGGGCGGAGTGCAGCACAACCTTGCATTTAATTATCCATTCCCCATTGTTATTGACAAAGCCGAAGGCGCAAAATTGTATGACATTGACGGAAACTGGTATTACGATTTGCTTCAGGCAGGCGGCCCTACGATTATTGGAAGCAATATGCCTGCGGTGCGGGATCAGGTGATTGAGCTGCTCAATACGTGCGGCCCTTCAACCGGACTTTTCAACGAATACGAATATAAACTTGCAAAAAAGATTTCGGAAATGGTTCCCTCCGTGCAGATGTTCCGCATGCTCGGCTCCGGTACGGAAGCCTGTATGTGCGCAGCGCGTATTGCCCGCCTCAAGACCCACAAAAAGAACATCCTTAAAATGGGCGGCGCATATCACGGCTGGTCGGATCAGCTTGCATACGGTATGCGCGTTCCCGGCACAAAGGGCATGATGTCGAAAGGCGTTCCGTCTTTCGTGTTCCGCCATACCGATGAATTTTTCCCGAACGATCTCAATGACCTGGAAAAGAAATTATGGTGGAATCAGGCAGACGGCGGAACGGCGGCAGTGTATATTGAACCGGTCGGACCGGAAAGCGGTACCCGTCCTGTTTCAAAGGAATTCATAAAAGGTGCGGAACGGCTTGCACACAAATACGGCGCGCTGCTTATATTGGATGAAGTCGTCACCGGATTCCGGATCGGACCGGGCGGTGCTCAGGGATACTTCGGCGTGGATCCGGATCTTACCATATTCGGAAAAATTATTGCCGGCGGATATCCGGGAGCGGGCGGCGTAGGCGGCCACAAAGACTGCATGGCGTACCTGGGCGCGGGACTTGACTCTTCCGGAAAGAAAGTACCTAAGGCTATGTGCGGCGGAACTATGGCTGCAACTCCTGTTTCATGCTGTGCCGGATACTACACGCTTTGCGAAATTCAGCGCACGAACGCGTGCGAGGTTGCAGGCCGCATGGGCGACCGCCTTACAACGGGACTGCAGAATCTTATTAAAAAATATGATTTGCCGTTCGTCGCGTTCAATCAGGGGTCAATCTGCCATCTCGATAACGCCGGTACGATGCATTTCAGCATCAACTGGGGTAAACTCTGGCAGGTGCCGGGAATCCTGAAGCAGACCGGTATTCGTCAGCGCGAGATGGAACATATCGGAGCAGCGTACATGGCGGAAGGCCTCGTGACGCTTGCAGGCAGCCGCCTGTATACAAGCGCCGCATATACGGAAGAAATGATAGACGATGTGCTTTCCCGTTTCGACCGCGTTCTTTCAAAGTGCGGACTTCTGGAGGTTCAGTAACACATGGCATATACGGAAAAAGAAGCAAGACTGCTTGTCGTGCAGGCTGGGCTCAAACTTGTGGAATCGGGCCTTATTGCGCGTACGTGGGGCAACATCAGTGCGCGCATTTCCAATACACAGTTTGTCGTTACGCCGAGCGGCCGGGCATATGAAACACTGACGCCGGAAGAAATTGTCGTAGTGAATGTCGCTGACTGCTCGTACAGCGGCTCCATAAAACCGTCGAGCGAGAAAGGAGTACATGCCGATGCATACCGGCTGCGCCCCAACGTCGATTTTGTAATTCATACGCATCAGACTGCGGCAACTGTTGCCGGACTTACCGGTACAGCGCTTACAGGATACGGCCCGGAAGCGGAAAAACTGCTCGGACCGTGCATCCCCTGTGCCGCATACGGTATTTCGTCGACGAAAAAACTGCGGAAAAATGTTGCGGCTGCAGTCGCGGCAAATCCGGAAAGCAGTGCGGTTTTCATGATTCATCACGGCGCGCTGTGCATGGGAAAGACGTTTGAAGAAGCCTTTGCCGTATCGGCAGCGCTTGAAGATGTCTGTTCAAAAAAAATTGAAACGGACTGCGGCAGTAATTTTATGCCGGATACAGTCAATGGTGAGGGCATCGTCGAAAGCTGCCGGACGGGAGATACATTCCGGCTCACTGGTGAAGGTGCGGACAGGGAGTACAGTCTTGATACTCGTCCGTCCGACCTTTCCCCTGAAGCTGCCGTTCATGCGGCGGTGTACCGGAACTGCAGCGACATTACCTGCATCATCCATGCTTTTTCGCCTCACATAAAGGCTGTGAGTGCAGAAGGCCGGACGCTGCAGCCCCGGATTGATGATTTTGCCCAGATTGCAGGCGTAAACGTGAAATGTGCCCGGAACGGTATGCAGAATCCTGCTGAAATTGTGAAGAAACTGAAAGGAAGAAATGCCGTACTGCTGGAGAAAGACGGCGCGCTGTGCACCGGAAAGGATACAGGGGACGCCGAAGCAGTACATCTTATTCTCCAGAAGAGCTGCAAAGCTGAACTGTATGCCTCGTGCATTTCATGCAGCGGCGCGCTTAATCCTGTTGATGCCTTTCTGCAGCGCATGGTATATATAAAGAAATATTCCAGGCAGAAAAAGACACTATAGGAGAATTGATTTTTATGTTTGAAAAGCTCACTGAAGAAAAGAAAGCGGAAATCCTTGAGACCGGGATAGCGGAATTTGCAGAGAAAGGTGTTGACCGCGCGAACATCAATGTGATTGCAAAAAAGGCGGGGATAAGCGTAGGCGTCCTGTATAAATATTATACGGATAAGGAAACGTTTTTTCTTGCCTGCCTGAAGCGGAGTCTTGATGTTCTTAATTCTGTTCTTCAGGAGCAGATAACGAGTTCCGATAAAATTCTGGTGCGTGCGGAAAAAATAGTCCGGGCTGTTCAAAAGACATCGCGCGAACATACCAACTACATCAGAATGTATAATGAGATTACATCGGGCGGTAACAGAAAGTATGCACCGCTGCTGGCAGAAAAAATAGAAAGCCTGTCGGCAACTGTGTATACAAGGTTTATCGCCGATGCTGCAAAGAACGGTGACATCCGTGACGATATTGATCCGCGGCTGTTTGCGTTCTTTTTTGACAATGTGCTTATGATGCTGCAGTTTTCCTACAGCTGCGATTATTACAGGGAGCGGTTTAAAGTGTACTGTGGAGCCGGCCTCGTGGACGACGATGAATTTGTTGCATCCCAATTGACAAAGTTCCTTGAGTCGGCGTTCACGTTTAAAGGCTCCGACGTAAAACACAGGGAGAAATAATATGGCATATGTAATAGCCTATGATATCGGTACGACTGCGGTAAAGACCTGTCTGTTCAGCGTTGAAAAAAATATTACGCTGCTCGCAAGCGCCGGCAGAGGATACGGCCTGTACATCCTGGAAAACGGAGGTGCGGAGCAGGATACCGAAGAATGGTGGAGCGCTCTTTGTGCAACGACGAAGGAACTGTTTACAAAGACCGGCATACAGCCTTCACAGATAGCAGGCATTTCGTTCTGTTCCCAGATGCAGGGACTTGTGCTCGTCGATAAAGACGGTATCCCGGTCCGCCGCCCTATGAGTTACATGGATCAGCGTGCAAAAGCGGAAATCAAAAAGGGAATGAAATTCGGCATTCAGGTTGCAGGTGTCAATGTGTTCAGGCTGCTGAAAAGTATCAGCATAAACTGCGCGGCTTCTACGAGCGTAAAAGACCCGCTTTGGAAATACAAATGGGTGGAAAATCACGAACCGGAGTTATTCAGCAGAGTGCACCGCTGGCTCGATGTTAAGGAATATCTCATTCTGCGCTGCACCGGCAGATGCATTATGACCGAGGATTCCGCTTTTTCCACCATGCTGTATGACACGCGCAGAGGAAAAGAAGGGTGGAGTAAAACACTGTGCCGGATGTTCGGCATCAGAATGGAACATCTTCCTGAAATAATAAAGTCGACCGATAAAGCCGGTGTGCTTACGGAACGTGCCGCGTCCGAACTCGGCCTTGTACAGGGAACGCCGGTGTTCGGCGGCGGCGGCGATGCGTCACTCATCGGCATAGGAGCGGGATGCGCTGCACCGGGAGCGACGCACATATATTCGGGAACGTCAGGCTGGGTGTCGACAGTTACCGACTGCCAGACAGTCGATCCCGTAACCGAAATTGCCGCAATTGTCGGGGCTCGCCACGGACGGTTCAACTATTTTGCGGAAATGGAAACGGCTGGCAAGTGCTTCGAGTGGGTAAAAGATCATCTTGCGCTTGATGAAATAGGTATTTACCTTAAAAAGGTGCATGTAGCGGAAGGCGCCGAAGCAGTCAATACGAGCCTGTACGATTATCTGACACAGACGGTGGAACGGGCGGCACCGGGAGCGGGCGGCGTTATTTTTACACCGTGGCTGCACGGCAACCGCTGTCCGTTTGAAGACCCTGATTCAGCAGGTATCTTTTTTAATATAAAGCTTGAGACGGGAAAGACCGAATTGATTCGTGCCGTCCTCGAGGGTGTGTGTTATCATTTACGGTGGATGCTTGAGAGCGAGGAGCGGAACGTCAGGACTTCGGGTACAATCCGCTTTGCAGGCGGCGGCGCTTTATCGGCAGTGACGAGCCAGATACTTGCCGATATTACAGGCCGTACTATTGAAGTAGTCGCAAACCCGCAGAATGTCGGAGCTGTCGGTGCGGCAGCCGTTATCTGCGTGGGACTTGGTATAATCGGCAGCCTTGATGAAGTTGAAACGCTTATTCCTGCAGTGCAGACATTTGTTCCTGACCTGCAGAAAAAGGCTGTCTACGACAAAATTTATACGGTGTTTAAGAAACTGTATAAGTCAAATAAAGCGAATTTTGCAGCTTTGAACAGCTGACAGGAGGATGTGTATGGATATTTCCGGACTTATTGAAAATCAGCGGACGTACTTTCAGTCGGGAGCGACGAGGGATAAAGACTTCCGCATTTCCATGCTGCGGAAATTACAGGCCGCGGTTAAAGCAAATGAAGAGCTTATTAACACGGCGATGAAACAGGATTTGAACAAATGTGCAGATGAAGTGTACATGACGGAAACGGGACTTGTGCTTGATGAATTGAAATACCACATCAGACACGCTGCAGGCTGGATGAAAGAGCGAACCGTCAGGACCCCCCTCGTACAGTTCCCGTCGCGTTCGTTTGTATCACCCGAACCATTCGGTGTCTCGCTTATCATGTCTCCGTGGAATTATCCGGTGCTCCTCTGCCTTGATCCGCTTATCGGCGCAATTTCAGCCGGCTGTACGGCTGTTGTAAAACCTTCGGCATATACGCCTGCGACAAGTTCTGCCCTTGCACACATACTCGGAGCGATTTTTCCGCCCGAATATATCGCAGTTGTTGAAGGCGGACGCGAACAGAATGCAGAGCTTCTTGAACAGAAATTCGATTACATATTCTTTACCGGCAGTCCGTCAGTCGGACATCTTGTTATGGAAAAGGCTTCGCGGCATCTTACTCCTTTGACGCTGGAATTGGGCGGAAAGAGTCCCGTTATTGTAGACGAAACAGCCGACATCAGGATTGCAGCCCGGCGTATCGCATTCGGTAAAGTTCTGAATGCGGGCCAGACGTGCGTGGAACCTGACTACCTGTTTGTCCATGAACATGTAAAGGCAGATTTTGTTGCCGAATACAAAAAAGCGCTCAAAGAATTTTTCCCGGACGGCGATATGTCTACGATGAATGTCATCGTCAATGACAAACACTTTAACCGTGTCAAAGCGCTGCTTGAAAGCGGAACTATTGTTGCCGGCGGCAGAACTGATCCGTCCCGTCGTTTTATCGAACCGACGCTGCTCGACAACGTGTCACTTGATTCGCCGATTATGCAGGAAGAAATTTTCGGGCCGATTCTCCCGATGATTACCTACACCGATATTGAAATGTGCATTGAATATATCGTCGGGCAGCCGCGGCCTCTTGCACTGTATCTGTTCACGTCTGATGCAAAGCAGGAAAAACGCGTGCTTTCTGCCTGTTCATTCGGCGGCGGCTGCATAAACGATACGATTATACATATTGCAACGTCGTACATGCCGTTTGGCGGCGTAGGTGCGTCCGGAATGGGAAGTTATCACGGAAAGAAGAGTTTTGATGCATTTACCCATTACCGGAGTATCGTGAAAAAAGCGACATGGTTTGATATGCCTGTCCGGTACCGTCCGTATACGTCTTTTAAACGCAGATTACTGCGCTTGTTTCTAAATTAGTTCCAGGAGGCCGCCATGGGTGCGAACCGTTATCGTGAAATTCTCCGTACTGTAAAATTTCTTCTGTTTTCCATTTCTGCCGGTGTCATAGAGATGGGCGCATTCAGCCTGCTCAATGAACTGGTAAAATGGAATTACTGGGCGTGCTATCTTATCGCACTTATACTGTCCGTACTCTGGAACTTTACGTTAAACAGACGGTATACGTTCCAGTCTGCAAACAATGTACCTGTTGCCATGGTCAAAATTGCCGGTTTTTACTGCGTATTTACGCCGCTGTCAACAATCGCCGGAAATTATCTGGCCGGTACGCTGCTCTGGAATGCCTATCTTGTGACAATCCTCAACATGGTCTGTAATTTTGTGCTCGAATTTCTGTACGACAGATTTTTTGTCTTCGGAAAGACGATCGACACTAATGACATTGCAAAGAAACAGGAAGTGAGCCGATAACCGTACGCAGACAGCGGATGCTGTTCCCTGAAGGTCACGCAGCCTGATGTACTATCCTTCTGCCTGCGGCTGGATATGCTGACCGGCAGTTTTACATTCCGTCTGGCTGCACACCATATCGTAATAGTGTCCGTGCTGCTGCATAAGTCCGGAATGCGTACCGCTTTCAAGTATTTCGCCGTTGTCGATAACGAGGATAGTGTCCGCGTCCCTGATTGTTGAAAGCCGGTGTGCAATAAGAAAGCACGTCCGGCCTTTCCGCAGCTGTACGAGCGCGTGCTGTATATCCTTCTCGGTTTTCGTGTCGACTGAACTTGTCGCCTCGTCCAGAATGAGAATGGGGCTTTGGCACAGGACTGCACGCGCAATGGCGAGCAGCTGGCGCTGTCCTTCGCTCAGCGTATCGGCGCTTCCGGAAACATGCGTGCCGTACTTCTCCGGCAGCCGCTCTATGAATTCTGCCGCGTGCGCCGTCCGCGCAGCATCCTTTACTTCGCTGTCGGATGCAGACGGACGCGAATAGCGGATGTTGTCCATGATAGTACCGCTGAACAGGCTTGTTTCCTGCAAAACCACGGAAAAACAGTTCCGCAGGTCACTGCGGCGGATTGTACGGATATCAGTCCCGTCTATGGTAATCGTGCCGCTGTCGGCATCATAAAAACGGTTAAGCAGATTGACAATTGTTGTTTTTCCGGAACCTGTCTCACCGACGAGTGCGATGGTGTGTCCTGCCGGTACCGAAAAACTGATATGCTTCAGAACGGCTGTTTTTTTATCATATGAAAAACAGGTATCTCTGAATGCAACGTTTCCCTGCGGATTTGTAAACGAAACGGCGCCGGGTACGTCGGGCGTTTCTTCATTTTCGTCCATCACTTCAAAAACTCGTTCCGCGCCCGCAAGTGCGGACTGTATTGTGTTGAACAGACCGGCAATCGAATTGAGCGGCATGACGAACTGTTTTGCATAGCCAAGGAACGTCACGGCAGTCCCTATGAGCAGCCCATGTGACGTACAGAGGATGCCGCCTGCAACCGCCGCAGTCGTAAACGTAAGATTGTTGATAACGTTCATAAGCGGCATCATGAATCCTGCCCATATCTGCGCTTTTGTGCTGCTTTCACACAGCTCTCTGTTTACTTTTGAAAAATGCAGGAGCGTTTCATCTTCCTTTGTAAATGCCTTGACCATTTTCAGGCCGTGTATGTTTTCCTCTATCTGTCCGTTCAGTATGCCGAGATTTTTCTGCTGCGCGTAAAAATAAGCCCTGCTTTTCTGTGCTATTGTACGGGTAAGCAGAACGACTAGCGGTACGCATACGAGGACTGAAAAAGTAAGCGGAATGTTAAGAGACAGCATGACGAAAAGCGACCCGGACAGCGTAAGGATGCCTGACACAAGCTGCGCCGCAGACTGAGCGATTGTCGAGCTGATTGTATCGACGTCGTTCGTAATCCTGCTCATGGTGTCGCCCCGCGGGGTCGTATCGTAAAAGGACAGCGGCAGCCGCTGCATTTTACGGAAGAATTCGGAACGCAATACGGATACGAGCCGCTGCGATATTTTGAGAATGACAACGCCGCTTATCGTGTTTGCTGCCCAGCTTCCTGCGTAGAGGGCTGCGGTTGCGGCAAGCAGGACAAGAAGCGTTTTCGAGTCGACTGCACGTGAAGTCATAGTGAACGTGTTGAACACTTTCCCGGTGAGAACGGGTACCGCAACTGAAGCGGCAGAGGCGAGCGCCGTGAGCACAAGGGAGCTTACAACCGCACCCTTATAACGGAGAAAAACGGCGATAAGCCTGCGGAACGTTCTGCGCCCGTTTTTAGGTTTCTGGTGCGGGGAAAATCTCGTTGCACCACCGGCTCTGGAGCCGCCCATACGCGGCATTTCTATCGGACTTCTGTCACCTGTCGCCATCGGTAAGCCCTCCCAGTTGCGAACTGAAGATGTCCCTGTATACACTGCACGTTCTGAGCAGCTCGTCGTGTGTTCCGTATCCGCGCATCATGCCGTCTTCCAGCACAAGTATTGCATCCGCAGCCATCGCCGTAGAACACCGCTGCGTAATGAATATGACAGTCGCATTTTTGTTTTCCGACAGAATGGCGCGGCGGACTCCGGCTTCAGTGATTGCATCAAGCGCGCTTGTTGCATCATCCAGCACAAGTACGGGTGCATTTTTTATAAGTGCACGCGCTATGGAAAGGCGCTGCTTCTGACCGCCGGAAAGATTCACGCCGCCGCTTCCAAGCTCCGCTTCCAGCCCGTCCTCCGTAGTGAGGATAAAATCAGCACCGGCAGTATGTACCGCTCTGAGTATTTCGTCCTCTTCCGCTTCCCTCTTTCCCCACGTAATGTTGTCGCGTACAGTCCCGGAAAACAACTGCGCTTTCTGCGGGACAAGCGCAATATTCCGCCGTACGTCGTTTACACTGAGAGAGCGTATATTCTTTCCTCCGAGCATGACAGAGCCTGTATCCGCGTCGTACAGCCTGATTAATAACCATGCAAGCGTCGATTTGCCGCTTCCCGTCGGGCCGATGACCGCAAGGCTGCTGCCGCTCTTTACCGAAAAAGAAATATCCCGGAGTGCGGGCGTTCCGCTGCCGCCCGGATATGCGAACGAGACATTGGAGAACGAAACGGAAAGCGCCGCATGGACAGCCTGCGTGACGGAAAGTGCTTCGGCCGCCGGAAAATCATCCTGCATCGTGATTACTTCCGCAATGCGTTCGTTTGACGCCTTTGTACGTACGAAATTATTGAAAATATTCGTAATCATGAGAAGAGAACTCAGTATTTGCGCCATATACACGATGAATGCGGAAATCTCGCCCGGATTTACAGAACCAGCCGTAAACATACGGCTTCCCGTATAAAGAATGAGCACCGTGCCGCATCCGGAAGAGAGCGTAAGCAGCGGCGAAAAAAACGTGATGATGATTTGCGCGCTGACGTTTTTCCGGTACAGACCGGTATTGTCCTTTTCAAATTTTTCCGTTTCGCTGGAGTACGTACCGAAAGCCTTTACAAGCCTGATTCCCATAAGGTATTCTTCGACGCGCGTATTCACCTTGTCCATGGCTTTCTGCAGCAGTTCGTACCGCGGGTACGAAAGTTTCATGCTGATGAACAGGAGTAATGCGACGGCTGCAATTACCGCGTAAATGATAAGGCTAAGCCTGAAGTTAAGCAGGGAAGCGAGCACCATACTGCCTATGCACGTGAGAGGTGCCTTGAAGAAAATACGCATCATCCCGTTGATAAAGTTCACCACCTGCGAAATATCATTCGTCATGCGCGTAATCAGGGAACCTGATTCAATTTTGTCCGCACTTTGCGTCGAAAAGCGGAGTACTTTATTGAAAAGATCGTACCGCAGATCGGCACCGAAATGCTGAGACACCGTGCTGGAAATGATGTTGCGGGTAACGGCGAACAGTGCGCCGGCTGCCGTTGCGGCAAGCATATACAGCCCCCACCGGTATACGGCGGCAAGCGACTGTTTTTCTATTCCGTTGTTGATGATATGCGACATAAAAGCCGGTCCGAGCAGATCGCATCCGGCTTCCCCTGCAACACAGATAACGGCCGCCGTAAAAGGCAGCCAGTATTTCGGAATATACTTCCGGTAGATGTTCATGGTAAAAAACAGTATATCAAAAGGCCTTTTTACCGGATACGGATAACGATTAATTCTGCTGCTGCTAACAGAATTTTATATGTATTTCAGGAAATACCTGCATCATTTTCTTGCTGCAATGACCATTGTGCGTGCTTTTTCGTTATATGGTGAAAAATCAAAATCTCCGTATATTTCAGCACTTTTGAACCCTGCCGCGAGTATCATCTGTTTTAATTCAACTGCAGAGTAGAGCCGCTGTACGAATTCGTGTTCAATGCGGCTGCCGTCCTTGTTGTCTATGAGTATCCATCGGGAACGCAGTCCCTCCCATGCGCCGTCAACAGAGAACTGGGTGAGCACCGTTTTACCTGCACGTTCAAACCACTCACCCGGAGTAAAATACAGAACGGCCGTCTCCCTGCTTGTGCATTCCTGGATAAACCATCCGTCATCCCTGACGGCATCCGCAATATGGCTGAGTATCTGTGCATCTTCTTCGATGGTATTGCAGTAGCCGAACGACGTATACAGATTGACGGCAGCGTCGAATTTTTTTTCAACAGTAAACGAACGGAGATCGGCTTTTATGTAGTTAATATGCACGCCTTCGTCTTCGGCCGATTCCTTTCCGGCATCAAGTTCTGCCTGTATTATATCTATGCCGGTTACGTTTAATCCGCGCAGGGCAAGTTCTATTGATATGCGGCCAGGCCCGCATCCTGCGTCGAGAATGGATGCACCTTTTGACAGCCCTGCAATTCTGCATACATCTTCTGCGACGGCAGGGGCTTCCGCCCACCGCTGGCTGTCGAACATGATCGGACCGAAATTCAACCAGAATGAATCGTCTTCAAACCACTGACGTTTTTTTTCCACGAACTGACCCCCTAAAAAAAAAGCCCCGCACTTAATGCGGGGCTTTTGTGTAAAACTGCGCTACGGACGTACCAAAACGTCTGCAATATGCGGGCGCTTTACAAGGTCATTTTTAAGGCCTTCTTCCCTCGCTTTATTCACGTACGCAGGATCCTGGAAGCTGTAAGAAAACTTCGTATGGACATCGTACGTTCCCTTCATAAGTGCATATGCATCTTCCGTCATGACAAGTTCTTCGTCTGTCGGAATAACGAATACCTTTGTCCCGCTGTCATCGGCGCTGATGCATGTTTCCGCATTGCCGGTGAAGGACCACTCGTTTTTCTGCCTGTCAATTTTGATTCCCATGTCTTCAAGGCCGTCAAGACACTGGCCGCGGACAATCGGAGACCGTTCGCCGATTCCGGCAGTAAAGACTATGGCATCCACACGGCCAAGAGCCGCTTTGTATGCACCGATATATTTCTTGAGGCGGTAGGAGAACATGTCGATAGAAAGCTGTGCAAGTTTATCACCGTTTGCAGCAGCATCTTCAATATCGCGTCCGTCTGTATATTTACCGTTTGTAATACCCAGAAGTCCGCACTTTTTGTTGAGCGCTTTGTCCATGTCATCCGCACTCATGCCGGTTTTGCGCATAATGTAAAAAGGAAGAGCCGGATCAAGGTCACCGCAGCGGGTTCCCATGACAAGACCTTCGAGCGGAGTAATACCCATGGAAGTGTCGAAACACACACCGTTCTTTACGGCACAGACAGACGCACCGTTTCCGAGATGGCAGATAATCAGGTTCGTATCTGCCGGTTTCTGATGAAGCAGGACGGCAGCACGCTTTGACGTGTACATGAATGACGTACCGTGGAAACCGTAGCGGCGTGCATGATATTTTTCATACCACTCGCGCGGGATTGCATACATATATGCGAATTCCGGCATAGTCTGATGCCATGCAGTATCCATGACGGCACAATGAGGGACGTTGGGAAGCACTTTCTGAGCAGCTTCAATACCCATAATGTTTGCAGGGTTGTGGAGCGGCCCCAGATCCTGAACTTCGCGGAATGTTTCAAGAATTTCAGGCGTAATAATGACTGATTTTGTAAATTTTTCACCGCCGTGCAGTACTCTGTGCCCTACCGCCCCGACTGCGTTCATGTCTTTTATGACACCAACTTTCGGATCGGTGATTTCTTTCATAATCAGTTCAATTGCTTCTTTGTGCGTAGGGCACGGACTTTCGAGAGTATACTTTTCACCGCCGACCTTATGCGTAATAATTGAGCCCGGCTGTGTAACGCGCTCTACAACGCCTGTGCAGAGTACAGCTTTATTATCCCAGTCATAAACCTGGTATTTTGCAGATGAAGATCCGCAGTTGAGTGTAAGAATGACCATACAAATTCGTCCTTCGATAAGATAGATTAAAATATATATCTATTATATGTAATGTAGGATATTACTGCAAGTTGACTTATAAAGTATAAAGAAAATATTGACACAGACACGCGGTTTTTACTATACTCTTGTAACCGATTGTTCGGATTTGTTACCGATCGTTCGGCTGTAATAACTATGTCTGTAATTCAGGAAAAAAACACAAAAGAACGTATTCTCGAAGCTGCATTTTCATTTTATAATGAACCGCGGTTTACGAATATACCGCTGAGCGGTATTGCCGGGCGGGCGGGTATTACGAAAGCTGCAATTTTCCGTCATTTCAAAAGCAAGGACGAACTCTTTGATTCAATGCGCTCGCGTTACTTTGACGATATGCGTGCCATTGTTCCTGAATCTGCTGTACCGTATTCGTCCCTCCTTGGACAGATTGTCAGACTGATACAGGAGCATGAAGAGTATCTGTTCTATACTTTGTATCAGTATGTATCCGATTCCTGTTTTGAAGCCGTTGTCTTTCTTGAACTTGAAAAACGGGGAGTTGATTTACAATCGTACGGAATATGCAGCGGGGTATCGAAAGACAAAACACATATTGTCATCAGAGATATTGAGAAATATTACAGACTCCTTTATGAAATTGCAACAACTGTTTTTTTTCTGAGCGGCAGGAAACGAAGGTCATGCACTTCAAATATCTGTCCGGAGAGCGGATTTGCAGCAACCCTGGATGCTGTGTTTGAACATGGGATAAGCAGCAGTGCACACTGGCTCAGCGAAAAAAGGAAAAGTGAACTTAATTTGCAGTGCATTATCAATCCGGAAAATATGCCGGAAGTAAATCCGTTTTTCGATGCACTTTCTGCCGTTATAGACAAAAAAGGATTTCCGGGGACGACGATAGAAAGCATTGCAGACGAACTTGGACTTGCAAAGAGCAGTCTGTATACATATTTCAAGAACAAGGACGAATTGATTGTTACGCTTGTTGAAAAAGAACTGCTGTATCTTGCAGGCGTAGTAATCCGGAAATGCGACAACATCGATTCCGTTGATGAACGCGGCTATGTTACCATGCGTACCATACTTAATTATTATCTGCTGCGGCCTTCTATTGTGTCAATAACTGCCTGGCTGAGGATGAGAGGTTCATTTATGTTTGATTCTATGCTGGATAAGATGAAAATCGATGTTGCCGAACTGGCGAAACCGAAAGAGACAGTGACCGGCTTTCCGCTGAGCAGGCAGCAGTTTTACGGCTGGCTGCATATACTGGTTACCACTATATTCTGCCAGTCGCGCATAAACGGTCTGTCAATCGATGACTGTATGAATACAATAGGAACTTATTATAGATATATACAACAAGGAGTTTATAACGATGAAAAGATATAACATTGCAGTAGCTGCAGTACTGCTTCTGTTTGCAGCTGCTTCCGGATATACGCAGGAACCGAACGTCATGAAGCTTACGGTGGAAGAGGCTGTCAAATATGCGGACGACAACAGCCGGACATTGAAAAGCGCACAAATCGACCTTGAAATGAAAAAACGTGCAGCACAGTATTCATGGAACGTACTCGTTCCCACGGTAAGTGCAAGCGGAACGATGTCGCGCGCGAATCAGTATTCGACGATGTACGCCGAAATGCTCAATCCGCTGTTCGACGAGATAAAAGGAGTCGCTACTCGTACTGGTGATTCATTTGCATCGTATCTTCCATCTTCACCCATACCGACAGACTACAGCTCTGAAGGCGACCGCTGGTCCGCCGTAGGCAGCCTCGGCGTATCGCTCAATCTGAGCCTCGCGTACATAGACAGTATCCGCGCATCCCGTGCTGCGTACGAGGCGGGAAAACTGACGTGGGACCAGACGAAGAAACAGAATGAACTCAACATACGCAAACTTTTTTACGGTCTTTTGCTCCAGCAGGAGAATCTCAAAGTACAGGAAACTTCTCTGGAAAACGCACGGCAGCGTGCGGCTCAGTCGGAAATCAACTTTAAGAACGGCATCGTTCCTGAAATCTCCATGCTGCAGGCGCAGGTAAGTTATGAGAACCAGCGGCCGAATATCGACAAAATGAAGCAGACTGTGTCTCAGCAGCTTGACACGTTCGCCTTTCTGCTCGGTATGCCGGTCGGAACGAAAATCCAGCTGCAGGGAAAAATAGATCCGAACTTTATCCAGCTGAATGCAGATGAATTATACGAACGCTATGGGAACGGCAACCCCGACGTTATGACGCTGCAGAAGAA
>WSSedB1CaDRAFT_10000159_pt1 | contig 33812 bp, 28 predicted proteins | sample WetSurSB1Cattail_FD_9460 | JGI IMG/M metagenome (IMG submission 9460)
CCTTAGTGTGTAGTGACTGCAAAGGAAATAAAAAGGGCTGGATTCCAAGAGAGGAAAACAGCCCTAATTTTTTGTTACTCTAATTTTTAACGGACAGCAATAATTGGGATTATTGATGGAATTGTCGATGCAGAAGTCTTTGCAGATTCATAACCCCAAAGATATGGATTATGAGCAAATGGAAGTGCTGTTGGATGGATATGTCAATAAAAAAGGAATACGATTGATAGACTCAAAAATATCAACAGGCTATGGCAAATTGGCTGTCCTTAAGAGGATGAATAGAACTCTTGAGAAAATAATAGGATTAAAAAGAATAATATAAATTAAAACATAAAATTATGCTACTAACAACAACGAATTCAATTGAAGGGAAACATATTGTGCAATACTATGGTATTGTTTCGGGAGAGGCTATTATCGGTGCTAACTTTATAAAAGATTTTATGGCAAGTATCACTGATTTCTTTGGTGGTCGTGCCGGTGCATATGAGAAAGTATTGAAGGATGCAAAGAACTCTGCATTGAATGAGTTACAGCAGAATGCTGAGCAGCTGGGAGCAAATGCCGTAATAGGCATTGACTTGGATTATGAAGCTATTGGCTCAAACGGAAGCATGTTGATGGTGACTGTCGCCGGAACAGCTGTCTCTCTGGAATAAGACTTTATTTCCCTTTAATAATTTTCTTTACCTCGTTCAATTTATTCAGAGCTTCGATGGGGGTAAGGTTATTTACGTCAAGGTGAAGAAACTCATCACGGATTTGGCATAACACAGGATCTTCCAGTTGAAAGAAACTCAATTGGATGCCATCCTGTTTTTTTATGTTTTCGGTTTTGATCAAGTTGCTCTTGCCGTCGTTGCTGTTGTTGCTTTCCAATTGGTGTAATACTTCATCTGCACGTTTTACAATGCTTACCGGCATACCGGCTATTCGTGCCACATGTATACCGAAAGAGTGTTCGCTGCCTCCACGAACCAGCTTACGCAGGAAGATAACTCTGTTGTCAATTTCTTTTACACTTACATTATAATTCTTGATGCGAGGAAAACTTTTTTCCATCTCATTTAATTCATGATAGTGTGTGGCAAATAAGGTACGTGCGCGAGCTTTGGGATTTTCATGCAAATATTCAACAATAGCCCAAGCGATGGAAATACCGTCGTAAGTGGATGTGCCTCGTCCTAATTCATCGAAAAGCACCAAACTGCGAGTGGTGACGTTATTCAGAATGTTGGCTGCTTCATTCATTTCAACCATAAAGGTAGATTCGCCCATTGAGATATTGTCGCTGGCACCTACACGTGTGAATATCTTATCCACCATGCCGATGTGTGCACTGTCTGCAGGGACAAAGCAACCGATTTGGGCAAGTAATGTGATAAGGGCTGTTTGTCGCAAAAGAGCTGACTTACCAGCCATGTTGGGTCCGGTTATCATCAATATTTGTTGATTCTCCGAGTCAAGTTCCACATCATTTGCTACATAAGGATCATCAATGGATAGTTGAGTTTCAATGACCGGGTGGCGTCCTTGCTTGATCTCTAAGACATCGTCATCCGCAATGACCGGACGTATATATTTGCGTATGCTTGAAACCACTGAGAATGAAAAAAGACAGTCGAGTCGGGCAATTTGGGTAGCATTGATTTGTATCTGAGGGATGTATTCATCAATTGCTTCAACCAAATCATTGTAGAGTTTGTTCTCGATGACAAGAATCTTGTCTTCTGCACCCAAAATCTTCTCTTCGTATTCTTTCAATTCTTGTGTGATGTATCGTTCAGCGTTTACCAGCGTCTGCTTGCGTATCCATTCTTCAGGAACTTTGTCTTTGTATGAATTACGCACTTCGATATAGTATCCGAATACATTGTTGTAAGCGATTTTTAGTGAGGGTATACCGGTTTCTTCGCTTTCACGTTGCTGAATTTTCATCAAATAATCCTTACCGTTGAAAGAGATACGTCGTAAATCATCCAGCTCTTCGTCAACTCCGTCGCGTATGAAACCTCCTTTATTTAAAAGTAAAGGAGGATTATCCATAATTTCTTTTTCTATCCGATCACGGATGATTTCGCATGCATTCAGTTGGTCACCAATCCTTTGTAAGCTTGGATCTTCAGCAGCCATACATGCTTTTTTGATTTGCTCTACAGCATATAGCGCAATTTTCAGTTGTACCACTTCGCGAGGTGAAACTCTATTTGCTGCTACTTTGGAAATGATACGTTCAAGGTCTCCAACCATATGCAGCTGTTCTTCAACTATTTCTCCGAAATCGGGTTGTTTGAAGAAGTATTCCACTACATTCAGACGGTCGTTTATAGGTTTTAGGTCTTTCAATGGAAACAACATCCACCGTTTGAGCATACGTGCTCCCATGGGGCTGATCGTTTTGTCGATCACGCTCAAAAGACTTGCACCTCCTTCATTCATACTGTTCACAAGCTCAAGGCTGCGGACGGTGAATCGGTCCATACGGACATATTTGTCTTCCTCAATGCGTGAAAGAGTAGTAATATGTTGTAGATGGGTGTGCTGAGTCAGTGTGAGATATTGGAGGATAGCTCCAGACGCAATCACACCATTCTTTAAATGATCAACGCCAAAACCTTTTAAAGTCTTTGTGCCGAACTGCTTTAGCAAACGTTCCTGCGAGGAGGATTCATTGAACACCCAATCGTCAAGTTCATACGTATAGAATTTTGTTCCGAAGTTTTCTTCAAAAAGACTTCGTTTCCCGCGTTCGAAGAGTACTTCTTTGGGGGCAAAGCTATTCAATAGCTTATCAATGTAGTCAAAAGGTCCTTCGGCAGTCAGGAACTCGCCTGTTGAAATATCAAGGAAAGCAGTGCCGCAGGCACTTTTTCCAAAGTGCACTGCAGCAACAAAATTGTTTTCTTTATAATTGAGGATTGTATCGTTGATTGAAACACCCGGTGTAACCAGTTCGGTGACACCACGCTTGACCAACTTTTTGGTGGTTTTAGGATCTTCCAATTGATCACAGATAGCCACACGTTTCCCTGCTCTTACCAATTTGGGCAAATACGTGTCAAGAGCATGGTAAGGGAATCCCGCCATTTGTGGCGTGCTCTGTTTACCATTGCTTGTATTTGAACGCCTTGTTAGAGTGATACCTAAGATTTCAGCCGCTTCAACAGCATCTTCTTGATAGGTTTCGTAGAAATCGCCGCATCTGAACAGCATGATCGCATCAGGATATTTCTTCTTGAGATCATAAAACTGTACCATCATCGGCGTTAGTGCCGGTTCATTGCTCACTGATCCAATCCCCTTTCCTTCATTATTTTAATAAAGATAATTTCTCTTTGATTCGTTTGAATGCTTCTTTCAAGTTGTCGTCGCTGGTGGCGTAAGACATGCGGATGCAATCGTCATCACCAAAAGCAGAACCGCTTACTGAAGCCACATGTGCTACTTCAAGCAGATAAATAGCAAGGTCTTCCGAATTGTTGATCTTACGATCTCCGTAGCTCTTCCCGTAATATGATTTGCATTCAGGGAATACATAGAATGCACCATCCGGTTTACGGCATTTTAATCCGGGAATATCAGCAACCAGGTTCAACACTAAATCACGACGGCGTTCGAAAGCTTTGCGCATTTCTTCTACCGGAGATTGATCCATGAGGTAGGCTGCTTCAGCTGCTTTCTGTGCAATACTTGAAGGGTTTGAGGTATATTGTCCCTGCAATTTATTGCAAGCTTTTACCAACCAAAGAGGACCGGCCATATATCCAAGTCTCCATCCTGTCATTGCATAGGCTTTAGATACACCGTTTACAACTGCTACTCTTTCTTTGATTTCAGCGAATTGAGCGATGCTTTGATGTCCTCCAATGTAATTGATGTGTTCATAGATCTCATCAGAGATAATAATGATGTTCGGGTATTTAGCCAACACATCAGCCAGACCTTTCAGTTCTTCCTTATTGTAGATGCTACCCGTAGGGTTGCTGGGAGAACAAAGGATTAATGCTTTTGTTTTAGGAGTAATAGCAGCTTCCAGTTGAGCAGGAGTCATTTTGAAGTCCTGATCAATGCTACATTTTACGATAACAGCCTTTCCTTCGGCAAGAATGACCATTTGTTCGTAACTAACCCAGTAAGGAGCCGGTATAATTACTTCATCACCTGCACCAATTATGCTCAATAAAGCATTGCATACAGATTGTTTTGCACCATTGGAACAAATGATCTGTTCGGGTGCATAATCAAGACCATTCTCTTTTTTAAGTTTGTCACTGATTGCTTTTCTCAAAGACATGTATCCCGGAACGGGAGTGTAGAAAGAAAAGTTTTCATTGATAGCTTTCTCAGCGGCCTTTTTAATGACATCAGGGGTGAAGAAATCAGGTTCACCTACACTTAAATTGATAACATCAACTCCTTGCGCCTTCAGTTCGGAGCTTTTTTGTGACATTGCCAATGTGGCAGATGGCTGCAAATTGTTTAAACGGTCTGATAATTGATTCATTGTTTTTTGTATTTATTGGTATGTTATTTGTTGAAATGTAAGGTATGTCCCATACGTTCTTTTTTCGTTTTTAAATAGAATTCGTCGTATTTGTTGGGCTCTATTTCAATAGGAACATTGTTCACGATTTCCAGTCCATAAGCTTCCAGTCCAACTCTTTTAATAGGATTGTTCGTCATTAAACGCATCTTGTGTACTCCAAGGGCTCTCAGTATTTGAGCTCCTACACCGTAGTCTCTTTCGTCTGCTTTGAACCCGAGGTGCAGGTTGGCATCAACCGTATCCATACCACCTTCTTGAAGTTTGTATGCATGGATTTTGTTCATTAAACCTATGCCGCGACCTTCCTGCATGAGATAGATAAGCACGCCTTTGCCTTCTTTTTCTATCATTTGCATGGATTTGTGCAATTGCTCTCCGCAATCACAACGCATACTGCCCAGAATATCTCCTGTCGCGCAAGATGAATGAACCCTAACCAGAATCGGTTCGTCAGGTTCCCATGTACCTTTGAAAATAGCCATATGCTCTACCCCATCGCTTTTCTGGCGGAAGGGGATGATATGGAAATGCCCGAATTCTGTGGGCATATCAGCTTCGTATCCTTTTTCTACCAAAGACTCTGTCTTTAAACGGTAAGAGATGAGATCTTGAATAGATATTAATTTCAAATTGAATTCATCTGCAAATTCCCGAAGTCTGGGAAGACGTGCCATGGTACCGTCTTCATTCATTATTTCCATTAAAGCTCCGGCCGGATATAGTCCGGAAAGCCTTGCCAGATCAACTGCCGCTTCAGTGTGTCCGGAGCGACGCAATACACCTTTGTCTTGTGCATATAACGGATTGATATGTCCCGGACGTCCGAAAGTGTCAGCCGTTGCTTCAGGATCAGCCAATGCCTTGATTGTGGCAGCGCGATCATAAGCTGATACACCGGTGGTGCATCCTTCTAATTTGTCAACAGTTACTGTAAATGGAGTCCCCAATGAGGATGTATTCTCTTCCACTTGATGTGGTAAATTTAATTCTTCGCAACGAGATATTGTAATAGGAGCACATAACACTCCTCTTGCATGTTCCAGCATGAAATTAACCTTCTCAGGAGTGACTTTTTCAGCGGCAATGATTAAATCTCCTTCATTTTCACGATCCTCATCATCTACAACTATAAGAAATTTACCCTCTTTGAAGTCCTCAATGGCTTCTTCTATCGAATTTAATTTAATATCTTCCATCATTACCTCTTTTATTGATTAATATATTTGCTTGTACGTTCCTGCACTTCCCCGCAAGTTTTTACAATCTGTTTTAAATCTCTATAAAGTCTGAAGCGAAATCCGCAAGATCTGATGTAGAAGAATATTCCTAAGGGAAGTAACACTCCTGTGGTAATGTTCATCCATTCACGTCGCCATGGGCTACGATGGGCCCACATTGAAAGAATTGGGAATTTCTCTACTGCATCCAGAACTTTGGCATTTCTGCAGTTCGATAATTCATCAACAATACTTTCCATTTGATTGTTCAATTCCATCAACTCTTTATCGTGACCTTTCATCATGAAAAGATGAATGTAGTTGGGAAAATGCCCAAGGCGTGTCTGGTGGACGTATGCCTCACATTCGTGAGATAATATAGTCATTTCATCTGTCAATCTTGCATATTCCGGTTCTTCGATGACCACCTCTTTCATAAACATCTTGCGGCTGTCTCTGAATCCGAAGAATATACCCAACCATTTTCTATATGCATCGGCGTTTAGAATCACAGAATCTTTATTTGACTTGTATGTGAGGAATACTCCAATAGGCGCCAGTATGAATGTACTGATCCATAGTCCCCAGAAAGGAGACCATACGTAGGTTTTTGATGCTTTGTAACCGGCGGTATCAACTACATAATAGAAGATGAAGAACAGTACGGATATAACAACCGGCATGCCTAGTCCGCCTTTTCGGATGATACCTCCTAGTGGTGCGCCAATAAAGAAGAACACGACACAAGCTAGTGAGAGTGTGATTCGTCGGTGCCATTCCATGGTGTATCGGTTGATACGATCCTGCGTATCAGCTTCTGTCATTCCTTTGAATTGCCAGTCCTGCTGACCAGATACTTGCGTCGCCTCATCATAGATACGTCGTTTCTCGCTTTTGGGCTTAAGCTCAATCACACTGTCGACACTAATTGCCTTGACTCTGCTATGCAGGGCTTTTAGCGTGTCGGCACGTGTTAGTGCTATGGGCGAATAGGTTGTGGCAATCGCTTCTTTATAAAGGTTGCGCCCCACGCTGTCAACCTGGGTGTGCATTGAATCTATATTTGATTGCAATTGCTTCATGTTCTTACTTTGGTATTGATCGTTCATAAAGCCGCCATCTACCATATTGAAGTTGGCATTAAATTCAATGATTACGTGCTTTTGATCAAATGTTTCCCGACGATAAGGTGTATCCTGCGGTTTACCAATTGTCACTCCTGTTGATTGTGCTCGCAGATTTTCAAATTGTTCACCGCCATAAAGATGCAATCTTAAGTATTTCTTATCTGCCGTCATTTCCATTTTGGCGGAGTCCGCTACAATGATGTGGGCATTCTCAAATCCGTCAGTGAAATTGTATATCATTACGTTGTACAGTTCACCGGTCAGCTTATTCTTTTTTTGTACATAAAGGTTATAACCGGGGATCTGGGTATAGAATTGACCTTCGGGAATATCCAGTTCAGGGCTTTTCTGTTTCATGGAGAAAAGCAGTGTCCATAATTTTGTCTGTGCGTAAGGTCCTGCTACATTCTGAAAGTAGAAAGATATTCCACCAAACATAATTGAAGCGACGATTAGTGGAGCCATTGTGCGTAATAAACTTACACCGGCGGCTTTCATGGCAAGTAATTCAAAACGTTCGCCCAAGTTACCGAAAGTCATTAATGCAGCCAACAGTATGGCTAGTGGTAGTGACATAGGGACCAGTGTAAGAGCTGCATACCAAAAGAACTGGCCCAATACCTGCATGCTTAAACCTTTACCCACCAAGTCGTCGATATATCTCCACAGAAACTGCATTATATATATAAATAAGCAGATAAAAAAAGTAGCGACAAAAAGTAAGGAAAAGCTCCTTACTATGAATATATCCAGTTTCTTGATGCCTAACATTCTCTCAGTAGATTATTTTATCTGAGTGCAAAAATACATAAAAAGCCTTATACTTGATAGTCTTTTCCTCACAAAAGATTTAAAAATGGTGTTATAACCCATTTTCTCTGCATAAAGTTTCTACTTGTGAATTCCATAGACTTTCGGTATCGTCGAGATCGTCATGTTCAGCGAAGTCGGTAATAATTAAGATATATTCCAATGTCAGTTCGTTGTAATTTATTCTGAACTCAAAGTATTCTTTCTTATCGTCTATGTCCAGCCACTTGAAGCGGATAAACACTCCTTGACGAAAAGTGGCAATCATTGCATCGCGACTGTCGTCTTTCCCCCAAATAAATGTAATGTTTTTTCCATTATCAATCACCTTGTCGGCAAACCAATGTTCCAACCCGCTGGGTGTGCTGATCGCAGTCCATATTACATCAAGCGAAGTAGCTTTCAATGGGTATTCCAAAACTATTTTTTCTTTAGTGCTCATCATTGTTAGTCGAGTGATTTCTTAAATGTTATATTTGAGCGCAATATTACAACATTTTCTTTAAACGCAATACTGAAACAGGAGAAAATAAAAAAAGTAAGAAAAAGTTTTGGAAGTTAATAAAAATAACATACCTTTGCAGCGCATTTGAAAACAATATTTTTTGTTTTTTGGCGGGATAGCTCAGCCGGTTAGAGCGCATGATTCATAATCATGAGGTCCCCAGTTCAATCCTGGGCCCCGCTACGAAAAGTAAGCTTCCATATACTTCTATGGAGGCTTTTTTTATGTGCTTTTATCTGATAATTCTGCTGATTGGAATAATCAACTTCCCTAAATCAATCATTGCGTTAATTATGCACACTTGTTGATAACTTTCAATATCACGTACAAGGATGTCACGCTCCTGCAGTATTCCTTGTTCGATAAGTGCTGCACGTTGCGTACCTTTTAGTAGCGGGTGTGAGGGAGTAATCCAATTGTTTCCATCAAAAAAAGCGATGTTTGAGAAACTTGTATCTGTAATTTCTCCGTTGCGCACAATCAACACATCATCTTCGCTGCCTCGCCGGGCAAAAAGTTCATTGAGTTTGCTTCGATCGGTACTTTTGTATTCGTAATTTATTTGATCGTCATTTACCAGTCGGAGCGATTGAATGTTGCGCATGGTGTAAGGCGAATAACTTATTTCATGTATGCAATCGGTGTAAACCACTCGGCATTTAAGTATTCCTTTTTCATGACGAGTGACCAAATAGTCACTCAAATCAAGGGGCGACGTATACGGGTAAAAGTGTTCTCGAGTGGCATTCATCCGTTTGTTATGATAAGATAGACGTTTCACCTCTCCGTCAACAATCTGTATGGTTTCAATAAATGGGCACATATATTTTTTGTTTCATCTCGTTATATTCATTCAATGCATCGCTTTGGCAGGTGATTCCGCCTCCGCTTTTATAGATCAAGTGATTTCCACTTTGTTCCAGAAAACGAATCATGACGGCACTATCCAGGTTATATCCATCGAAGTATCCGGTCACTCCGGTGTAAAAATTGCGTTGATAGTTTTCAGCTTCCGATATGATCTCTATTGTCTTGCGTTTCGGTGCTCCTGTAATGGATCCGGCAGGCAACAGTCGGAAGAAAATGTCTCCCAAGTGGTTATAGAAGTCATCCGGCAACAGTCCGCATATTTCAGAGCTGGTCTGAAGAATAGGGCCGCGGCTCGTTTCAATCTTATCGATGTATCTATATCTTTTCACAGACACATGATCAGCCACCATACTTAAGTCGTTTCGGATAAGATCCGTGATTGTAGCATGCTCGGCTGCTTCTTTGGGATCGTCCATCAAGATGTCGTCGGCGTTTGGCTGATTGGCATCGATAGTCCCTTTCATCGGATAGGAGGAGATGCATTTCCCTTTTATTTTCAGGAATATCTCTGGTGAGAATACAACAAACATCTCTTTGAGCCATAGCTTATATTTTGCTTGTGAGATGCAATAGATATCCTTGAGTGAAAGGTTTGTTTCAATGGGAGTGGCGCATGTAAGGTTCGTAAGAAAACTGTTACCGCTCAGTATGTTGCGTTTCACTGTATTGAATGACTCCTTGTAATGCAAGAAATCCATGGGCGAGGGTGCCCAATGAATCTTTGAAAGAATAGCTTCTTTATCCTCGTGTAGATTGCTTTCATTGGTGATGCCGTTGAAATTGTAAAGAAGATGCTGCGAGTCTATATTGTCAACCTCTTCGATATAAGATTGATCTTGGTTGTAATTGATGATGAATAAAAACCGTTTGTGCAAACGTCCCCATTCATTCATTCTTTCAATTGCTTTATTTCGATTATAGAATTCCATTGCGATGGCAAAGGTACTGAAAATACGATAAATACTGATTGCTACTATTGAAAACATGGAAAACAACCAATGAGTTTTATGAAAAGTATTTTCGGTTTTATGTTTTTACCTTTGTTAAACTTAAATTTATCAATGGTTAAACTTAAGTTTTACATAGGTTAAACTTGCGTGGCACAACTGTAAAACAAAAAAATGAAATAAGCGTTTGGAAAGAATGGAAGTATTGACGAGAAAAAATACTCCTTAGAATGCAAAGGATTCTTATATACAAAAGAGGAATGTATCTATGTTTCGATACATTCCTCAAAAGGTTGCAACAAGTATACTTCAGTATTGGGATAATAGGTAGAAATATATAATGAAGGTTAGAATCTAAAGCTCCAATTTATTGAGGGTACAATGGGAAGGATACTTAATTGCTTCCAATGATTGTCTTTATAGTACATTAGATAAGGATTATGTCTATTAGTGATGTTGTAAATGCCTAAAGTGAATTCATATAGATAATGTTTATGCTGACGCCGGAATGTGTAGCCCACGTCCATTCGGAAATAATAGGGCAGGGAATAACCGTTTACGCTACTCATCATTTGTCTGCCGTATGCATTGTTACGCTCGTTGTCAGATGTACCATCGGCATTGTTCATATGAGGCAGCAGTACGCCTTCATAAGTGCCTTCGGCAATGGTCATTCTATTGCCCGAACTTAAGGCTGATGTGAGGTTAAGTACTTGTTCTCTCTTTCCTCTTTTGCGCATGAGCCATTCAGAAGTGAAGTTCAGGATATGTCGGCGGTCGAATTTAAAAGGATACGCTTGTCCCTGATTTATTTCTTTGCAAGTGCGGTTGGTGCGTGAAAGCATGTATGAGAGCGCCCAATTGAAACGAGCACCGTGTTTCTCTGTTCGCATCTCCAATCCATAACTTGTCCCTTTCCCATCAGACACCTCGTCCTCCCAATTCAGATTGCGACGATGTATGTAAACAGGAGTAGTGAAAGTTTGTAGATGATTCATCCACTTGGCATATCCACCTAGTGAGAAAGCATAGTTTCCACTCTTTTTGCTGAATCCGGCATACAGCTGACGTGCTATCTCCGGACGACCTTTGGATGTGGCCGGAACCAACATATCCAGTGCCCAACCTACGGGAAGTCCCTCTAGTACATGTTTGTATTGGGTCGTTTGATCGGCACTTGCCGTGAACAACCAGTTGTTGGGCAGTTTACGATCAACAGCGAAATGTATGTCGGGCATGAACTTATTGAAATTTTGAATGTGGTAAAGATTACCTCGCAAGCCTAACAACAATGAATAAATATCGTTGTGCCAAGTGGTTTGTGCAAACAAGGAAACTATTCCACTATGATAATGTTTGCTATCGAGATTGTTCGTGACCGAATCCGTTCGGTAACTTTCATTTCCGGGTTCAAAGGCTTGCAGAGTTCCCTGTAGTCCCATCTCCGTGTCAAACATTCCTTTCTTTGCATTCAGTACGCTGCGCAATGAATATTCATTGATTCCGGAAGTGAAATTCTGATAACCATAACTTTGTTGGGATTTGGGTTCGTTATACCCTTCTAAGAATCGGTACCGTTGCTTTGTGTAGAATCGGTTGCAATAAGCCAATGTTTTTAATGTGATTTGATTGTTGAAATAATGATCCCATTCCCAACGAACCAGTGCATTGCCCCATTTAATGCCTAATGAAGTGTCGTCTTTGTTGTCATAATCCAATTGATCACGACTTATGTATGCGCTTCCCGAAAAGAGATTGTGCCCATTGCGGTAGTTTAGTTTCAATAGGATATCCGTGATATCGGGTTTGAATGTCTCGTCAAAACCTCCAATCGCTTTTGCCAATTGATACTCAAGCGGTAAAAGCGATGTTCGCAAAGAAGCTATATAAGAGAACGATTTATCTTTCCCGAAAGTCCCTGCCATACTTGCATTTGACATGAGGGGAGAAAAAGAAATATGTCTTTTCTTTTCCGGAACATCTGCTGTGGATACCTTTATTATGGATGAAAGCATGTCGCCTGATGAAGCGGGGAAACCTCCGTCGCGAAATGTAATGCGATCCACTATATCAGGATCGAACACCGAGAATATCCCGAATAAATGTGAAGCTCCGTATACGGGTACACCATCCAGTTCTATGCGGTTAGTGCCATTGTTACCGCCACGTACATAGTAACTCATGCCTCCTTCCATTCCTTGTGATACTCCCGGCAGAGTGGATATATATTTTAGAGGGTCAGGTTCTCCCATAAGCGTAACCAAACCGTTGGCTTGTCGCATATCAAACTGATAAAGGTTGTTGGCACGAACAAGCCGATTGGCAGTGACTGTCACCGTTCCCAATTGACGACTTCTCACGGAATCATTCTCTATCGTTTGCGCATAAAATCCTTCGGTGTGGCAGAAGATGAAAAGCAGCATTCCAATTCTAGTTTTCATCTTCACCTCCGTTTCTATAGAATACGATTTGATTATAAGCTACGAAGATTCCTTTTCCGTTGTTGATATTGGAATAGACTATTGTTTCGTCAAACCATGATTCGGGATCACCGTCATCATCATGCACAAGCATTTTCGATACGGATGTTTTCAAATACTTGTCATACTCTGTAGATGGAGCAATAAAGATGACAGCAGAGTAACTTGAATAATGGGCTTCAATAAAGAAGTTCGTTTCATTTCGTTCTGAGGAAGCAAAGCGCAGATAGTAGTCATGTACCATAGAGGCACATCCGGGATAGTCCTCTCCCATGTCATCGCTTTCTTCATAAAAGTTATCGGTATCAGGATGATTACTTCCTAATTCATCAACCATCCGACCGTTGGCAGGTGTTTTTAATTTTGTAGATCCAGTTATCACATAAGCCCATAATGGGCAGGAATGATTCGTTTGTAGGAAATATCTACGATAAGGAAGAGTGTCGGGGGATAAGCAACTGACGGGAGGCATATCCGGCATTGTCGTTTGTGCTGTAAGTACCGTATGGTCAGAAAGTACCACCTTTAGCGAATAATGCTTACCGGCTCGCGGTGTGAATTTCAATTGCCAATCATTCTCTTTGTAGGTGAAGTTGCCCACAAGTGAGTCATTCTCCAGAAGTGAAGCTTGCGCATCCGTTATCTTCTCAAAGTTCTTGTAATTAGGAATATTACCGCTGCGTGTAAGGCTTAAATGTTGAATACTATCATTGACCAACAAGCAATTAGCCACTGGAACGTTTTCTATGTGTGGATTGATAGATGCATCCTCCGTGCATGAAGTATAGAAAAATAAAGATAAAATGAAGGGAATATACAATGTGGAATGTTTCTGTATTAGTGTCATCAGAATGAATTCTTATCTATAGATTCGTAATGTTTTTCAAACAAAAAGGAGTTATGCGTTGGCAATCACTCCCTTTTGTCTAAAGAATAATTTAGTTGAAAGTCTCTTTGCAGTGCGAGATCAGAATATGTATCCGACAGACAATTGCAGGGATGTATTCTTGAACTTCTTTGTCGGTTCAAGATCCTTGAGGCCATATAAGTAATTAATGGACATGAATACATGTTTATCAAGGATCATGTCTGCGCCTCCCGTTACTCCGAAATCAGCACGTTTGAATTTGATATGTTCGCTGTTATAAGGATTCCATTTGACGTAATCGATTTTAGGATATTTGTTGGTGGCATCCAGTTCCTTTTGTTCAATGTTGCTATTGCTTCCGCTCAGTCCGTATGCACCATAAATACCTATAGAAGGAATGATATTGATATGGTCGTTCACATGGATATTGTATCCCACTTTTACTGGAACCACTAAATAATTGATGCGTGGATTGATTTGGTGGAAAAAGTAAGATCCATCAGTATTTCCGTTTTCACGTAAGCTACCGCTTTGTTGTACGAGACTCAATCCCGACTTCAATACCCAATGATTCTTTAATTGGTAATCTACAGTTGCTCCGATTTGGAATCCGCTCTTTAATCCATTTGTAGCGAATCCATCCCCATGAATCTGTGAAGCGTTCATTCCAGCTTGTACACCGACTTTCAATTGAGCCGAAACACTTAAGCTCATCAACAAGGCAAATAATAAAAATAGTTGTTTAATAAGAATATTTTTCATGTTATGAATCATCTCCTTAGGTCTTATGATTATTGGTTACAAATATATTTATTTCAGTAGAATATTCTAACCTTTAATAGTACACAAAAAGTACACATCTCCTATGTAGCTGAAATATAGTTAGTTAATCCCCGTATTGTTACATTATATATACAAGGGATTTTTGGTTTATTTCGTTCAATAAGGATGAGATTTACATAGAAAAGAATAGATTCTATGAATATGTATGGTACATTGTGTGTAATCCCCACGGTATAATAGATCTGTCAAATTAGTCAGATATAGAAAAAACAGACGGAATATGTTTTGTAGGTTCCGACTGTTTCTTACTTGTGATCAGTTCAGATATAGCTTGAAAAGAATACCAACTATACACCTTCGGAGTATCGTGAAAGAGATCTATATGATTAATCTCCATTCTTTCTATACTCATTAGGAGTCATCCCTACATTTTTCTTAAAGAACTTGCCAAAGGCCGATGCATCGGAAAAGTTAAAGTAATTCGATAGTTCTTGTATGTTCATCTCTGTTGATTTAAGAAGAGCTTTTGCCTTTAGAATCAGTGATTCGATGATCCATTCGGTTACTGTCTTATTGGTTAGATCTTTTATTTTTGCCGATAAATATTTGGGCGATAAACATAGTTTATCTGCATAGAACTGAACCTTCCTTTCTGTACCGTAGTAGGTAAATATCAAATCGAAGAACCTCTTTTGAAAATCACTTTCTTTGCAAAGTACCTCAGGTTCAGAGATCATATGATTCAGGTAGATTGAGTAGAATTCATAGATATCAGCCAACAAAGAGTATTGAAGAATCTCTTTGTGAAAAGAGTAGTCATTGTGATTAAGCTTTTCTTGCAAAGAGAAATAGCGATCAAGCATTGTCTTTGCACTCTCTTTTTCCAATTTTATGCAGGGACGTTCTCTTAAGCTTGAATAAATGTTTGTGGAATCAAACTCTTTGATGAATTCATCCGAAAAGGTCACATAGTAGATTAAAAAATCTTCAGTAACTTCTTCAAGATGGCATTGTAGAATGGTGCCGGGAATCAAGACAACCACACTCTCTTCATCCACCTCATATTCGTTGAGGTTGATATGCAGCTTCCCTTTTCCACGTATACATATTCCGAAGAAGATGGCGTTGATGATTGTAGGATGTTGATAGACATCCTCCGGAAGGTCCTTATCCGTATCGGATATGGCAAAATTATTGTGGAGGAAGTCACCTTTTCCTTTATTTAAAGTCGATAAGTTGATAGTTGGTAGATCTGGTTTTGTTCCCATAATGGATTTTTTTACAAATATGATAAATTCTTTGATAGGTTCAAAGTCTTATAATAATGAAAAACAGTCCATTTGACTATTTCTGCATGAAATTGAACTATTTGCCATTAAGTAATTCTTCTGACTTTTGCATCCGAACAGTAGGTGTTAAATTTTTTAATTAGAAAGTCAAATGAAACTATCAATGAGAATTATCGCAGTTGCTTCTTTTACATTAATGTTGACAAGTTGTTTTAATGGGCATAAAGAAGAAAAGGTTGTTGAAAAGATTCCTGTAAAATCAATTACAGTTGAAAGTGCTCCCATCGCTCAAAGTGATCAATACATTGGTACGATTGTAGAGTCCCAGTCCTCCACGTTAAGTTTTGAAGTTTCGGGAAATGTAAAACAAGTGTTGGTCTCGGAAGGTGATAAAGTGGCTAAAGGGCAGCTGCTGGCTATATTAAATAAAGGGAATATAGCAAATAATTATTCGGGCACATCTTCTACATTGAAACAAGCTCAGGATACATACAATAGAGTAGCTATTCTATACAAGGAAAAAAGCATATCAAAGATTCAATACATAGATGCTAAAACTCAACTTGATAAGGCACATGCTGCTGAGTCAGCTGCAAAAAAAGAGATGAATGATTGCTATTTATATGCTCCCTTCTCAGGAATCATTGGCGAACGATTGGTAGAACCCGGAACAAATATAATGGCAGGATTGCCGGCTTTCAAATTACTTGAGACGAAAACACTGAAGGCTAAAGTTTCTATTCCTGAGAATGAAATAGGCAATATACATTTGGGAACAAATGCACAAGTGAAGATTAGTGCACTTAATAATTTGGTGTTGCGAGGTGCAGTAAGTCAGAAGGGAATTATCGGGAATCAGTTGTCTCATACCTATGAAGTAAAAATAACACTGATCTCTCCCTCAAGAGAGGTTATGCCGGGGATGCTGTGTGATATTTATCTTTCATCCAATGCCAAGTCTCAAACCATCGTAATTCCTGCAAGTTGTGTTCAATTATATGAGAATAATGCCCGTTATGTGTGGGTAATAAATAATAATAGAGTGCATTTAAGGCAGATTACAGTCAGTTCCTATTCCCAAGATGGAGTGGTTGTCCTCAATGGTCTGCAATCCGGGGAACGTATTGTTACTGAAGGATTTCAGAAAATAAGTGAAGGATCTGTAGTTATAGAAAAGTAAATACATACATACGATTATGATGAAAACAGATATTGTTGCTACAGCAATGCGATATAGGAAGATTGTACTGCTAATAACAGGAATGCTTATCCTGTTCGGTATATTCGGATTGTGGAATATGTCCAAACAGGAATTTCCTACATATACAATACGCCAAGGAGTCATTGTGGGTGTCTATCCCGGGGCAACTGCTCAACAGGTCGACCAGCAGTTAAGCAAACCTTTAGAGAATTTTCTCTTTAGTTATAAGGAAATAAATAGAAAGAAGACTTATGCTCAATCAAAAGATGGCATTGTGTATATGTATGTCACTCTTAATGATGATGTGAAGAACAAAAATGAGATATGGTCGAAGCTGCGTCACGGTCTCAATGAATTCAAACAAGAGCTGCCTCTAGGGGTGTTGTCAATCATTGTGGATGATGATTTTGGCGAGACTTCTGCTACGATTCTTTCTTTGGAATCAAAGACTAAGACTTACAGGCAATTGCAAACCTATCTGGAAAAGCTTGAAGATAGACTCAGGAAGGTAGATATGATTGCTAACCTTCATAGCACCGGTATGCAAAAGGAACAGATCAGTGTTTATTTGGATAAGAATAAAATGGCGTCCTATGGCATCAACATGAACATGTTGGGAAAGACTCTCTTTATGCATGGGCTGATCACTTCAAGCGGTACGTTGGAATCGGGAAAAGTAAATATTCCGGTGCATGTGGTTAAGAATTATCAGACTGAAAGAAACATTGAAGAGCAGATCGTATATGTTGACCAACAAAGTAACATCATACGCCTCAAGGATATTGCTCGTGTGGAAAGAGAATATCCAGAGCCTGACAGTTACATTACAAACAATGGTACGAAGTGCTTGTTACTGTCTATTGAGATGAGAGCAGGGAATGATATCACCAGTTATGGTGAAGAGGTAAATAAAATAATAGATAAATATGAGAAGACTTTGCCTCAAGATGTGAAAATATCCCGAATAACTGACCAGGCAAAAGTTGTTAATGATTCAGTGAATCGGTTTTTGCTGGAAATGCTTATTGCAATCGCTTCCGTAATTTTGGTTACCATGATTTTAATGCCATTCCGTGTGGCTAGTGTTGCCGCTGCTTCTATACCGATTACCATTTTTACATCTCTAGGTATCATGTATGCAATAGGTATTGAACTGAATACGGTAACACTGGCCGGATTGATTGTGGTGCTGGGATTGATTGTGGATGATTGCATTGTGATAGTTGACGGATATATTGAGGAAATAGATAAAGGTATGTCCAGATGGCATGCTTCAATAGCCAGTGCAAAGCTCTACTTCAAATCGTTGGTTACTGCTACTCTAACTATCAGTGTTACATTTTTTCCATTGCTTCTTACTTTCACCGGTGAACTGAATGATTTCATCAAGTCGTTTCCTTGGACTATTGCTATTACCCTTTTTGTATCTTTGGGAGTGGCCATGTTGATTATTCCGTTTCTTCAATATGTCTTTATTAAAAAAGGGTTAGCAAAAGAGAAGGAAGACACAAAGAAATCGGTTTCTTTTCTTGAGAAACTGCAACGCTTTTATGATATAATAATTCCTAAACTCTTTAAACATCCGAAGTGGGTTATCGCTGCCGGAGTATTTTCTGTGGTGTTGGCCGGCGTGCTGTTTATGAATATACCTCAACGTCTTATGCCGGTAGCTGAAAGAGATCAGTTTGTGGTGGAATTCTATCTTCCGGAAGGTACTCCTTTGAAAAGGACAGCTCAGGTATGTGACAGTATGGAACATATTTTAAAGAAGGATAAAAGAACGGTATCTGTAACGTCTTTTATCGGTACAAGTTCTCCTCGTTTTCAATCATCCTATTCACCTCATATCCCTGCTAAAAACTTTGGACAATTCATAGTCAACACTGTTTCGAATGATGCAACAGAGGAGATGCTTGATGAATACGCCGATACTTATTCCTCTTATTTCCCCAATGCTTATGTGCGATTTAAACAAGTCGACAATCAAGATGCGAATGTTGAAATAGAAGCCAGGATCACGGGTGATGATATGGGAGTTGTGAAACAGTTTTCTGATTCTTTAGTATTGAAATTAAAGAAAATAAAAGAAACAAGTTGGGTAAGAACGGACGTTGAAGGAACTGTTCCTTATGCAAGTATTAAAATGGATCCGGTGAAATCCAATCAATTGGGTGTGGACGAAACATCATTGTCCATGGCTTTATCTACTACTTTGGATGGTTTTGACATCACTACGTTGTGGGAGAAAGATTATTCAATTAATGTGAAACTAAAACCGCAATGGAATGATAAGAAGACAACCATTGAAGGAATGAAAGATGAGTATATCCCTACAGAGACAGGAGCATCCGTGCCTTTGGGGCAAATAGCGCAGATTATACCCGAGTGGGAGAATGGACAGATTGTGAGACGAAACGGGGATAAAACCATTAGTGTAATGGTAGATTTGAAAAGAGGTACTAATTCAGGGGATATATTTCCTCAGGTAGAAAAGAATATAAACTCATTGCTGAAGCAAGCAAAATTCCAATCGGTTTCAGTATCATATGGAGGTGTAGCTGAATCTGATGCAAAAACCATCCCGGAGATTGCTTATGGATTGATCATTGCATTGTTGATCATCTTCTTTGTATTGTTATTTCACTTTAAGAAGATTCGTCTTACGTTACTTACCATTGTCTCCATATCGTTGTGTTTCTTTGGCGCCGGTTTCGGATTATGGATTACGAATTCTCAGTTTAGCATTACCGCCGTATTGGGCATTGTTTGCTTGTTCGGTATTGTGGTGAGGAATGCTGTGATATTGTTTGATTATGCAGAAACATTGAGGACGAAGCAGAAGATGAGTCCAAGGAGTGCGGCCATTGAAGCCGGTAAGCGAAGAATGCGTCCTATCTTTTTAACCTCGGCAGCGGCATCTATGGGTGTTGTCCCAATGATTATTAGTCAAAGTCCTCTTTGGGCGCCTATGGGGACTGTGATCTGCTTTGGCACTCTCTTCTCGATGGTATTGATAACTACGATCTTGCCTGTAGCTTATTGGTTGATATATAGAAAGAAAATAGATGGACAATATAAATAATTAGACAAGATGAATTCAAAAATAATGATAGTAATGTCTTTTCTCATTTTATTTTCAATGAGTCTTTTTGCGCAAAAGAAGTATTCGTTGGATGAATGTAAAAAAATGGCTGAGACAAATAACCTCACTCTCAAAAACAGTGACCTTGAAGTGATGAGTGCCGAGCAAACCTCCAAAGAAGCTTATACGAAGTATTTCCCTAATGTAAAAGCCTCCGTATTTAGCTTCAGTAGTACCAATTCACTTGTTTCTGTGGATCTTAGCGGGCTTCAGGTGAATATGCTCAAGTCTGGTACAACAGCCGGCATTACAGCGATACAACCTATTTATGCAGGAGGGAAGATTACTAATAGTAACAAGTTATCTAAATTGGGTGTAGAAACCAGTCGTTATCAAAGTCAGGTTTCAAAGAATGAGGTGTTGATTGAAACTGAAAACAGTTTTTGGCAATTAGTTGCACTTGTGGATAAGCTGAAAACCATTAAGTCGATTGAAGAGCAATTGAATTCCATATTGAAAAAGGTAGAATCTTCTGAAAAAGTGGAAATGAGTCTTCCCAACGATGTCTTGAAGGTCAAATTGAGAATTAATGAGTTGAATGCGGAGAAGTCGAAAATCAAGAATGGCATAGTTCTCAGTAAGATGAATTTATGCCAGCAAATGGGCCTTCCTCTTGATTCTGCGAATATATTTGACATAGATGTTCCTGATTTCAAGCAGATAGAATCTCCTTTAGTGTATTCTGTTCAACATAATGTTGCTGTAGCAGACCGTCCTGAGTACAAACTCTTGGACAAGGGTGTGGAGGCAAGTAAAATTGAAACAAAAATAAAGCAAAGCGAGTATTTACCGTCTGTTGCTGTAGGAGTAAATTATGGGTACGACAACTTTACGACAGGAAATCATATGAATGGAACTGTGTTTGCAACTGTGAGTATACCCATATCCGACTGGTGGGGAGGTTCACATGCGATGAAAAAGCAAAAGATACAGGAACAGGTAGCATACAATAGATATGAGCAGGGCAAACAAATGTTACTATTGGAAATGAAACAGGTTCAAAATAGTTTTGAGGAGGCCTATAAGCAAGTAGGGCTGGCAGAGCTGGGCGTCACTCAGGCTACGGAAAATTTAAGACTAAACAATAACTATTTCAAAGCTGGTACCACTGATATCACTCAAGTACTTGAAGCGGAAAGCATGTTCGCACAGAGTAAAAACGGCTATACAGATGCATGTATTAATTATTATGTTAATAGAGCGAAGTATATGCAAGTGACAGGCAGGTAATAGTGTTTTTTTTAGCAAAGTGGTCATCAATGGATGGATTTGTAGAGGATTTATATCTTTACAGGTCAAAGATATTCCTACAGATCCACCAGATGATCACAATAATTAAATAAGCCCAGATATATTTTGTCTTGTAAGCTATGGCATAAAGATGAGGATTACGTTTTCTAATCAATTCAATATAGGACAATATACAAACAATCGGCAATGATATTACCATTAGTGCATTGCACTTCAGTGCTTCTATAAAATGGAAGTGGAGCAAGTAATATGTAGCTCTTTGAGATCCGCATCCTGGACATTTTAACCCGGTGAGAAGATAAAAAGGGCATTTAGGGAATATGGAGCTTTTATCAGGGTTAAATGAGTAATAGATATACCCTAATATGATAAGAATCAATATCCCTCCAATGTATTTTCTCATATCATCTTATTAACGGACACAATGGCACAAAAAATGTATAGAATTAATCCTAATATAAAGCCGATCCTAGTCCATCTTTCTGCTTCGCTGCTTAATCGTTGGGCTTCATCGAATTTATCGGCGGTGAAAGCTGCCTTTACTCTGGCTGCATACACAATTCCGACGATGCCAAAAGGTAAACAACAAAAAATGGTTATAAGAATGGCTTCCAGCATCCATGTTTTTGGGCAAATATTTGTTTCCATTATGTATAAGTTTAGAAATTAATAGATTTATCGTAAAAAAAAACAGATGTATTCAATTAAATAGATGACTCGTATTACAGATGGACAAGGATGCTTTCGTTTTCGTTGTTCTGTGTAATTGATGAAAATAATATGGAGCTGAGTGTGTTTGTTCTGATGTAAAGATTAAACTTTTCCCATGCGGAGCTCATTGCCATAATGAAATGGTACTGTTGAATCCATACTATGAATACAAAGATAATGAGATTTTTTAATAATCATCGTTTTCAGAAATAAATATAAAAGGATTCCCGGAGCTATTTTCCGGGAATCCTTTCTTATACTTTAATCCTACTGTATTAAAACTGCTGGACTGTAGCTTGAACTACTTCACCCAATGTCGGATGGGCATGAATCATTTGTGCAAAATCATCGATAGTCGTACCTGTATAAATAAGGTCGGCAATCTCTTGCACTAAATCAGCTGCATGGGCACCGAACAGATGGCAACCCAATAATTTACGGTCAGTATTTGAAACAAGTATTTTCACTATACCTTCTGGCTCATTCATGGCTAATGCTTTACCATTAGCTCTGAAGAATGATTTCTTGCTAGTAAAGTCAATTCCTTTTGCCTTGGCTTCTTCTTCGGTTAGTCCTACCATCGCAGCTTCAGGACGAGTGAATACGGCAGATGGAATAATATCTAAACGAATTTTGTCTGCAGGAGTTTCGTTATTACGGCGAGCAAGAATACTATTCAAGGCCCTCTTTCCTTGAAAAGTGGCAGCATGAGCTAGCATGCATAATCCGTTTACATCACCAATGGCGTATATTCCGGGGACGGTTGTTTGCATGGTGCTATCAACCACAATGCCATGCGGATTGTATTCTACACCGGAAGCTTCAATCTTTGCTGGTAGATGAGGTTTACGCCCCACCGCCATTAGAGCCTTTTCGCATACAATTTCTTGCTGTTCGCCTTTTTTGTCATACATGACAATCACTTCCTTTTTACTTTCTTTGATGGAGGTGACTGCCGCGCCGGTAATAAATTTGATTCCTTTTTTTGATAATGACAGCTTTAAACGTTTGGCAATATCATTATCAAAGTTGGGAAGGATTTCTTTGCAGAATTCCACCACCGTAACTTCTGTTCCAAAGCTGTTGAAAATGCTTGCAAACTCCATTCCGATGACTCCTCCGCCGATTACACACAAGCTGGCAGGTACATGGTCAATGTCAAGTATCTCGTCAGATGTAAGTACATTTGGGAGGTGAGCACCCTCAATAGGCAGAAACTTTGGTTCCGATCCTGTGGCGATAATAATATTATCGGCAGAATATTTGATGCCTTTGGCAACAAGTGTTTTACTGTCTTTGAATGTCGCTTCCTCATTTACCACGTTAATAAGAGGATTATCCAACAAACTAATAATTGCACATTGTAGCTGTGATATGATCTCGTCTTTGCGTTCAACGACTTTGTTAATATCAAATATAAAAGATACATCTTTTATCCCGTAGCTTTCCGCTTCTTTCAGGTTATCCAATACTTCCGCGTTTTTGCAGAAACTTTTTGTAGGAATGCAACCTTTGTTGAGGCAGGTGCCACCAAATTCTTTTGATTCGAAGATAGTTACACTTAATCCTTTTGCAGCAGCCTGTGCCGCTGTAGCATATCCTCCAGGGCCGGATCCTATAATGATTAAATCAGATTTCATGCTTCGTCGGATGGTGTGTCGTTCAACATTTCTGCATAAGTGACAATCGGATGCTTAGCTGCCAATGTATCATCAAGTCTTCTAACAGGTGTATTGTGCGGCGCACTCTTCACATTGTCAGGATCTGAAATAGCTTCTTCAGCGATCTTCTTCATGATTGCGATAAATTCATCGAGGGTCTCTTTGCTTTCGTTCTCGGTGGGTTCTATCATCAACGCTTGGTGGAAAAGCATCGGGAAATAGATTGTAGGTGCGTGGAATCCGTAGTCAAGCAGACGTTTGGCCACATCCAATGTAGTGACATCCGTGCTCTTATCAATCAATCCGTCAAACACAAACTCATGTTTACAGATACCTTCAATAGGCAATAAGTAGTGACTTTTCAGCGATTCCTTTACATAATTGGCATTTAATGTAGCTAACGGACCTACCATCTTAACATTCTCTTTACCTAGTGTCAGAATATAAGCGTATGCACGTAGAACTACTGCAAAGTTGCCTAGGAATCCTGAGATGGATCCTAATGAGTTCTTATCAAAGTCTACCATGAATTTGCCCTCGTTTGTTTTACGAACGCGAGGATTCGGTAGGTACTCTTCCAGTCCTGCACGTACGCCGATTGGACCTGAGCCAGGACCGCCACCTCCGTGAGGAGTTGAGAAGGTCTTGTGAAGATTGATGTGCATAATATCGAATCCCATATCTCCCGGACGGCATTTGCCGAGTAGCGGATTTAAGTTGGCTCCGTCATAATAGAGTAATCCACCACATGCATGAACCAATTTAGCTATTTCAGGAATCTCTTTTTCAAAGATACCCAAAGTGTTAGGATTAGTCATCATGATGCCGGCTATCGTATCGTCAAGCAGAGGCTTTAAATCGTCCACATCAATGGTTCCTTCGGGAGTACTTTTCACTTCAACCACTTCCAGGCCACAAACTGCGGCACTTGCCGGATTGGTTCCATGTGCAGAGTCAGGAACAATCACTTTTGTGCGTTTCAGATCTCCGCGTTTCATATGATAAGTACGCATTGTCATCAAACCGGTAAGTTCACCATGAGCACCGGCAAAAGGGTTTAATGTGAATTCACTCAATCCCGCTATTTCGGCCAAACTTTTCTGCACATTATAATATACTTCAAGAGCACCTTGAATGGTACAGTCAGGTTGTAAGGGATGAAGAGAGGTGAATTCGGGTAGATTGCATATTTCCTCATTGATCTTCGGGTTGTACTTCATGGTACATGATCCTAAAGGATAGAAACCAGTATCCACCCCAAAGTTGTTATTGCTCATATTGGTATAATGGCGTACAACCGTCAGCTCATCCACTTCGGGCAACTTGGCAGCTTGTTTGCGTTTCAGTTGCTCTGGGATTTCTGCTAAATGATGGGTATCACAATGATTGTATGGTAATGAATACCCGACACGTCCAGGTTTGGAAAGTTCGAAAATCAGTTTTCCGTAATATCTGTTGTTCATTTCTTCAGTATGTTTATAGTTGTTTGACTATGTTCACCAACTGGTCGATCTCTTCCTTTGAACGCATCTCAGTGACACAAAATAGAAGTGTGTCTTCAGTTATTTTCAAACCTCCGAAGATACCTGCTTCGATGAATTTCTTCTGTAACAGTGTAATATCAACAGTTGTTTTTACGGCAAACTCATTCAAGAAAGGTTGGTTGTGTGCCATGGAGAATTTTCCTGTAGCACACAGCTCATCAGCTAGATAGTGAGCGCCACTGTAGCTTAGTTCATTTACTTCTTGTAGTCCTTTTTTACCCATTACAGATAAGTAAATGGTAACAAAAAGTGCCATTAAACTTTGATTGGAACAAATATTACTAGTCGCTTTTTCGCGTCGGATATGTTGTTCACGTGCCTGCAATGTAAGTACGAATGCCCGTTGACCATCCGCATCTGCGGTAGCTCCAACTACACGTCCCGGCATTTTACGTATTAAGGATTTGCGCGTACACATGTATCCTACGTACGGACCACCGAAGCACATCGGTATTCCCAAGCTTTGTGCATCACCTACAGCTACATCAGCATCCCATTCACCTGGAGTCTTAATGGATCCTAAAGTAGATGCATTGCAATTCATGATGAATAATGTTTTCTTAGCATGGCAAGAATCAGCCCAACCGGTGTAATCTTCCAATGCACCGTAATAGTTGGGCGAAGCTACGATTACTCCTGCTACGTCGCCATTGGTTACCTTTGTTTCGAAATCAGCCTTATCGGTTACACCGTCTTTTTCTGCAATCTTTTCCAATTCCACTCCATGAAACTTTGCATAGGTTTCCAAAACTCTTAGGATGTTTGGATTCAAAGTCGATGAAGCAAGCACTTTATTTCTTTTACGAGCATGAGCTACAGACATCATCATGGCTTCAGCCGTAGCTGTGGGACCATCATACATGGAAGCGTTTGATACTTCCATACCTGTAAGTTCAGCCATCATAGACTGAAATTCAAAGATATATTGTAGAGTACCTTGTGATATTTCAGCTTGATAAGGAGTGTATGAAGTGAGAAATTCCGAGCGTTGAAGGATATAGTTAATCACAGCTGGAGTGTAGTGATCATAACATCCGGCTCCGGTGAAACAAGTCAATGACTTGTTCTTCTCGCCCAAATCTTTAAAGAATTTGCGAACTTCTGCTTCGCTCATGCTTGAAGGCAGATCGTATTCGCGTTTAAATTGTATATCGTCAGGAATTTCAGCATAAAGATCATCAAGGCTCTTCACCCCGCAGGTCTTCAGCATATCCCTCATGTCATCCTCTGTATGAGGAAAATATTTATAACTCATTGGATAGTTGGGGATATGGTATTATTCTTCGATAAATTTGGTGTATGCTGCTGCATCCATTAAATTGCTTAATTCACTCTTGTCAGACAGTTTAACTTGAATAATCCAACTAGCGAAAGCATCTTTGTTTATTGATTCAGGCTTATCTTCCAGAGTCTCGTTTATTGCTTCAATCGTTCCGCTTATGGGAGAGATCAAATCGCTAGCCGCTTTTACACTTTCAACTGCACCGAACTCTTCGCCAGCAGCGATCTCGTCGCCAACCTCAGGCAGATCCACGTATACAACATTACCTAATTGGTTTTGAGCGTAATCAGTGATACCGATAAAAGCACTATCTCCTTCAACTTTCACAAATTCATGTGACTCTGCATAAAATAAACCTTCTATAACTTTACTCATAATCGTATTATTTATTATTTCTTATAACTCTTCTTATAAAAACGTTTTTTAGTAACCACAGCATCAAAAAACTTCTTGCGAATATGTACTTTAACAGGAGTACCCAATTTAGTATATTTCACGTCAATTAGTGCCAAAGCCACACTCTTGTCAATTGATATGGCATGATATCCGGTTGTCACTTCACCTATCTTTTTGTCGTCTGCAACTATTTCATATCCGTGGCGGGGAACAGCCTTATCGACCAGTTCGATGCCCACCAACTTCCGTTGCACTCCCTCTTCTTTTTGCTTTACCATTACATCCTTGCCGATGAACTCTTCTTTTTCCGTTTTCACAAAACTTCCGAGTCCGGCTTCAATAGGTGTAATGTCCTGACTTAATTCGTCACCATAGAGTGGAAGTCCCACTTCAAAGCGTAACGTATCCCGACATCCCAATCCGCAAGGAACCACTTTATGTGAATCAATCAGCAAGTCCCACACTTTATTGATGAATTTATGACTGCCATAAAGTTCAAATCCATCTTCACCCGTATATCCTGTACGGCTTATAATGATTTTCTCTCCCTCATATTCAAGTTGCTTGAACGTGTAAAAAGCAAGTTCAGCACAAGGAATGTTTAAGATCTCTTCGACAGCAGACTCTGCCAACGGCCCTTGTACAGCCACTTCTCCATATTGTTCACTTTCATGAACCAGATTAATGTCAAAGCCCGTTGTGTGTTGTCTCATCCAATCCACATCTTTGTCGATATTTGCAGCATTGATTACCAGAAAGAAGTCATTCTCACCGCGCTTGTATACTAGTAGATCATCAACAGCGCCTCCATTCGGATAAAGCATAATTCCATAGAATATCTTTCCGTTGGGAGCACCTGTCACGTCATTTGTGAATATATGATTTACATACTTTTCAGCGTCGGGGCCGGTGACACTCACTTCACCCATATGCGAAACATCAAATACTCCACAATCATTGCGAACTGCATTGTGTTCCGGGACGATGCCTGAATATTGAATAGGCATATCAAAACCTCCGAACGGACTGATAAGAGCACCTAAAGCTACGTGTTTGTCGTAAAGACATGTTCTTTTAATCTCTGCCATCTTTATTGAAATAATATTTTTATAAATTGCTCTAATTGTAGATTCAAAATGATATTCTCGAGTTTTACATCTTTCAATGCCTCTTTTACCGCTTCAGGAGTATAATCTATTCCTATCAGTTTGTCAAGCAGCTCATTGTCAAGATCGCCTACAAGGAAATAGTCACCCATTAAGTTTACTTCCTTGATCTTGTTATTTTTAAGTTCGATGCGGACATCAATATCTCCTGCACCCTCAATTCGTTGTTTGCGATTAATGCTGTATCGAGGATTGTTTCCATAAATGAAATCTTCAGTAAGATATTCACTTTCTATCTCCTCAATAACCTTTACATCCTCGTCGTTTAGTTCGATAATACCGTCACACAGATTATCGCGTACGAAATCTTTGAACTCATTCAGGCTGATATTTATGTAATTGTTTAATGTAGTGACGTGTTGTCGCACAGATTCCACTCCTTTGGAGATGAGTTTCTCGTTTGACGGAGTAATGGCACGTACCATATTTTCCATATCCGTGTCATAAAGCATGGTACCATGTACGATGCTTTTCCCCGGTATATGATAAAAAGCATTGCCCGATACCTTCTTTTCATTAATTGTTATATCGTTTCTACCGCTGCTTTGGGCATCAATACCTAATTGGCGTAATACATCTACAACCATGTGTATGTATTTGTCGAAGGTAAACCGTACATTTTCATCTTTAGTTATGTATGAAAACATAATATTGCTCATGTCGGCATATACACATCCGCCGCCGCTTTTTCTGCGATAAGTGTGTATACCTTTCTCATGGCAATAGGCCAAATTCACCTCATTTTCTATTAATTGATTTCTTCCAAAAATAACCGTAGGATCGACCTGCCATATGAAGAATGCATCTTCTTCGTCCAAATGGCGCGCTATGAACTCTTCCATCGCTAAGTAGAAGGGGAGCTCACGAATGTTAGCCTCAGCTAAATGTATGTATTTCATTAACTAGTAGTTATGAATAATAGTTGTATATTGTTCCTGGCTTATGTGGGACAAATATAATGCTTTATTTTTAGATGATAAATTAATGAATGAAAAAACAACTTAATTACAAAAAGATTGAAGGAACCTCTACTTTTTATACAGAAATATCAAGCAACCGTCATTCAGATACTCTATTAGATATTAATTCGTAAGTATTTGGAAATTTTGAACAACTTTTATATTTTCATACTCAAAAAATATCATATTTTGCCATATTGATATTGCAATTATCAGTAATTTTGCAGCAAGAATGTAAATTATAATAAACATATCATGGATATAGTTGAAGAAATAGTAAAACGTGCAAAGGCAAATCGTCAACGGATTGTTTTGCCCGAAGGTACAGAAGAGCGCACTTTGAAAGCTGCAGACAAAGTGTTGGCTGATGGAGTGGCTGACTTAATTATCATTGGTAACCCTGAAGAAATCAAGGGCTTGGCTACTCAGTGGGGATTGAAGAATATTGACAAAGCTACCATCATTGATCCGATGAACAATCCGAAGAGTGAGCAATATGCTGAATATTTGGCCCAGCTTCGTGCTAAAAAAGGCATGACAATTGAAGATGCTCGCAAGAAGGTGACAGATCCTCTTTATTTAGGTTGTATGATCATCAAGAGTGGAGATGCTGACGGTCAATTGGCAGGTGCTCGTAATACCACAGGTGATGTATTGCGTCCTGCATTGCAGATTATTAAAACAGCCCCTGGAATTACTTGTGTATCAGGTGGTATGTTGCTTATCACCAAAGCAAAAGAATATGGTAAAGACGGATTGTTGGTTGTAGGCGATGTAGCTGTTACTCCGGTTCCTGATGCTAATCAATTGGCACAGATCGCAGTTTGTACAGCAAATACAGCTAAAACTATTGCCGGAATAGAAGAGCCTAAAGTTGCTTTATTAAGCTTCTCGACAAAGGGTTCTGCAAAACATGAAGTAGTTGATAAAGTAGTTGAGGCATTAGGTATTGCTAAAAAATTAGCTCCTGATTTGCAGATTGACGGAGAATTACAAGCAGATGCAGCTTTGGTTCCATCAGTCGGTGCAAGCAAAGCTCCGGGATCTACTATCGCCGGACATGCTAATACATTGATTTTCCCTAACCTTGAAGTTGGAAATATCGGATACAAATTAGTTCAACGTTTAGGTGGTGCTATCGCTTTAGGACCTATTCTACAAGGAATTGCACGCCCTGTAAACGATTTGTCACGTGGCTGTTCAGTTGAAGATGTTTACACAATGATTGCTATTACAGCTAATCAAGCAATTGCCGCAAAAGCTGCTGAATAATAAATAGAAGTAAAAGGATATGAAAATATTAGTTTTAAATTGCGGCAGTTCGTCTATTAAGTATAAGTTGTTCGACATGGATAAAAAATCCGTAGTCGCACAAGGTGGTATAGAAAAAATCGGGTTGGAAGGATCATTCCTGAAAATTACTTTGCCCGATGGTTCCAAGAAGATTTTTGAAAAAAGCATACCCGAACATACTACGGGTGTTAAATTCATACTCGATATATTAGTAAGCAAAGAATACGGTTCTATCAAATCTTTGGAAGAGGTTAATGCCGTTGGTCACCGCGTATTGCATGGAGCCGAAAAACTTACAAAATCAATGTTGGTTACCGATGCAGTGATCAAGCAGGTTGAGGCTTGTAGCGTGCTGGGACCATTACATAATCCGGCTAACTTGAAAGGTATTCGCGCCATTACTGATGTATTGCCTAATGTGCCTCAAGTAGCTGTGTTTGATACTGCATTCCACCAAACTATGCCTGATTATGCCTATATGTATGCACTCCCTTATGACTTGTATGAGAGGTACGGCATACGTCGTTACGGCTTCCACGGAACATCACACAGATACGTTTCAAAACGTGTTTGCGAGTTTTTGGGAATCAAAGTTGAGGGTACTAAGATCATCACTTGCCATATCGGTAACGGAGGATCAATCAGTGCAGTGAAAGATGGTAAATGTATGGATACATCTATGGGACTAACTCCTTTGGAAGGTTTGATGATGGGTACACGTTGCGGCGATTTGGATCCTGCTGCTGTCACTTTCATTGAACAGAAAGAAGGCTTAAGCCCACAAGAAATGGATACTTTGATGAACAAGAAATCAGGTATTTTAGGTGTTTCCGGAGTATCATCAGATATGCGTGAACTTGATGCTGCTGTTAAAACCGGCAACAAACGCGCTATATTGGCTGAGAAAATGTATTACTATCGCATTCGTAAATATATCGGTTCTTATGCTGCTGCAATGGGCGGTGTAGATATTATCCTATTTACCGGAGGTGTTGGTGAAAATCAATCCAAGTGTCGTGAAGAGGCTACAAAGGGACTCGAATTCATGGGAGTGAAGCTTGATATCGAGAAAAACTTGCAGATTCATGGAGAAGAAGCTGTCATATCAACAGCTGATTCAAAAGTGAAAGTTGTGATTATTCCTACCGATGAAGAGTTGACAATTGCTACAGATACTTACGATATCGTACTAGGAAAGTAAGGTATTCCATAAAATAAAAGTGATGCCCTGAATCTCATAAATATGAATTCAGGGCATTTTTATCCTATCGTTTACTGAAAAACACAGGTTGAAATTTTCTTAATCTGATTTGTATTTGATTCAATAATGTACTATTTTTGCCGTAGTCATTAAAAATATAAGAATATGACAAAGAACAGAAAGAGCCTTTCTATATATGTAATAATGATTATTCTTTTCAGTTTCTTAATCTTTGTTGCCTTAAAGAGTGGAATACACCTTAACAAATTAAGTATACCGGTTGAAACGAATGTCACAACGACACCCTTTCAGATGTTTGGTCATATTATCAAAGATAATTTGAGATCATCGCTAATGGTCTTACTTATACAGATAATAGTCATCCTTTTTGTTTGTCGTATTTTTTCTTCATTATTTAATTACATGGGGCAGCCGGGAGTTATCGGTGAAATTGTTGCCGGTATCATTTTAGGTCCGTCTTTTCTAGGACATTTCTTTCCGGGCGCTTTCAGTTTCATCTTTTCCAAGGCATCTTTAGAAAATGTACACATGATAAGCCAGATCGGACTTATTCTGTTTATGTTTGTCATAGGGCTTGAGGTTGATTTTAAAATGCTGAAGAATAAGATCAATGAGACCTTGGTAATCAGCCATGCCGGCATTTTGGTCCCTTTTTTCTTAGGTATTGTAGTTTCTCATTATGTTTATCAGCAATACGCTGCACAATTAACGTCTTTCCTCCCATTTGCTTTATTTATAGGTATTTCAATGAGTATCACGGCCTTTCCCGTATTAGCTCGAATTGTGCAGGAACGTGGATTGACGTATACTCCTTTGGGGGTGCTCTCTATAGCTTCTGCTGCGAATGATGATGTGACAGCCTGGTGTTTATTGGCGGTAGTTATAGCAGTGGCAAAAGCCGGTACCTTTGTAAGCTCATTGTTTGCTATTGGTTTTACTCTACTATATATCTTATTTATGTTTTTTGTTGTCCGTCCCTTTTTCCGTAAAGTGGGTAAGATGTATGCAAACAGCGAGGTCGTAAATAAGAACTTTGTAGGCTTTATTTTCCTTACATTGATAGCATCTTCCGCACTAACAGAGGTGATCGGAATTCATGCGTTGTTCGGCGCCTTTATAGCAGGAGTTGTCATGCCACCCAGTCTGGGATTTCGCCATATCATGATGGAAAAGGTAGAAGATGTTACTTTGGCTTTCTTCTTGCCACTCTTTTTTGCATATACAGGTTTGAATACAAATATATTGCTTATTAATAGCGGAGCCATGTGGGGCGTTTGTGCGATGTTTATTGCGATAGCTATTATTGGAAAGTTCGGCGGATGTGCTGTTGCATCAAGATTAATGGGCGAAACGATGCATGATAGTTTGACTATTGGAATACTCATGAATACGCGAGGATTGATGGAACTTGTTGCTTTGAACATAGGTTATGAAATGGGTATTCTTCCTCAGCCGATATTTGCAGTGTTGGTGGTAATGGCGTTGGTTACAACTTTTATGACTACTCCGGCTTTGCATTTGATAACTAAGTTTTTTGCTAAAAAGAAAACAATAGTAAAAGGGCATCCGCAGAATTTGATGCTCAGCTTTGGTCTCTCTGAGAGCGGTCCCAATCTTTTGTCCGTTTACCGATTGTTGTTTGGCGATAAGGTGCAGAAGAAGCATATCATAGCTACCCATTTCACACAAGGAACCGATCTTAATATGGTGACAGCCGAACATTATGCTCGTGACAGCTTTCGACCGGTGATTGACGAGGCAAGCAAGTATGGCATTCAATTAAACAAGCACTACAAGCTGACTGATAATATTGTTGATGAAATCGTAACTGTAGCCAATAACGAGAATGTAGAGTATCTGTTGATCGGTTCAGCTTATGGATTGATGGAGACTGATGCGAAAAAGGTTCCTGCAAAGAAAGGAACGAATTATTTCTCTTCTATATTAAAAAGTATTCGGGAAAAGTCTTTCGCTTTTTCAGGTATAATACTCACAGAGAAAACGCAAGAGATACTACGACGTGCCGAGTGTACTGTGATCATTCTTATTAGTAAACGTAAAGTTAGTAAGATATCGAATATTTCGATAATTATCGATAGTGAAACGGATTGTAAACTTTTGGATTTTGTAGAGGATATCTTACAGTCTGTTCAAGCCGTACGCATATACCAATTGAGAGATATAAAGGACTCCGAATGTAGCAAACGTATAGATAAGCTGTTGGTGGATAATCCTGAAAAGGTCGGATTGCACCAATATCGTCTTTTAAGTGAATTGGTATTTACTCGTATGTCCGGTCATTTGATCATGTCATCTTATGATGTTTGTCGTGAAATGTTGAAACTATATAAACCATCCGATAAATTACAATTACCATCTTATTTGAGTGTACGTTTCAAAGACTCATCTGTAAGCTCCAAAGACAAGATTGTTTGATGTATCGTAAGCGTCTCCGGAATGTTATTTCCCCCATCGATCAGGTAGTAAATTTCTGATATACTCTTTATCCGTATTCGGATAGACATTGATCATTTTCTTG